>ENA-UESL01000560-UESL01000560.1-human-gut-metagenome-genome-assembly--contig:-NODE-560-length-20389-cov-12.475236_pt1 | contig 20389 bp, 28 predicted proteins | sample MGYA00243008_ERZ508009 | MGnify/ENA primary metagenome ERZ508009 (study PRJEB26167, sample SAMN06115396) | human gut metagenome | host: Homo sapiens | place: China:Guangxi | collected 2016-06-08...
AGGTCATGCAGCGGGCGTTCGCGTTCATCCTGAACGTCCGGCATCGCCGCAGACCGGACGAGGAAGCGAAAAAGCCCACCCGTCCCCCGCGCCCGTCCGAACGCGGCGGGGGCGGTATCGGTTCGCGCCTGGCGAACCTGCGGAGGTCGTGATGGCACTGTACGACCTGTCGGATCGCCTCAACTGGCAGCAGGCTTGCGAAATTCTCGGGTGCAGCAAGGCGCAGTTGTACCGGCTTGTGAAGGAGAAAAAGATTCCTGTTTATGGAACGGGAAAAAGATATCGATGGTATTTGAGAACAGATTTGAAACTATTTTTAGAAACAGGGTATTGTGAGAAAAACGACTTGACAAATTAACCTAATAGGGTAATATAAAGACATGGAAAAGAACAAGCCGCATTGCCCCCTGAGCCGTGTAAAGGCCCTGATTGAAGCTGGAAAGGTCCATATGACAACCACAGCGCGAAATGGTGCCGCTGCATTGGGGTATGACCGCAAACGAGCCTATGCGGAAATCATGTGCCTGAGTCCTCATGAGTTCTATAAGAGCATGACTACATATCATGATTCTTCCGTTTGGCAGGATGTTTACCGGCACAAGGCGGATGTGGGAATGCTGTACATTAAACTGACTGTAATAGACGACGTTCTTGTCGTTTCATTCAAGGAGCTGTGATATGAAATGTCCAGAATGCGGAGGCGCGGAACTGGTGCCCGGCGTGAAGGAAGTCCCCTTCACATACAAGGGAAGGACAATCATGCTCGAAACCCATGCGGATTTTTGTCCGGTGTGCGGAGAGGGCGTTTTGTCGGATGAGGAAGCGGATCGTCTTGATGGGCTGTCGGAGGTATTTCGCCGTAAGGTGAATGAAGAACTGTTTGATCCTGCTTTTGTCCTATCCGTCCGGAAAAAGCTCGGCCTCGATCAGAGGCAGGCTGGTGAACTGTTCGGTGGAGGAGCTAATGCCTTCTCTCGATATGAGCTTGGAAAGGCCAAACCTCCACAGGCACTGGTGCAGCTTTTCAAGCTGTTAAATAATGATCCATCCCGTCTCAATGAACTGCGGGGCTGATGCCTTGAACAAGTTCGCACAGAAAAGTCCGGCTTCCCAGCCGGGCTTTTTTTTGTCTTTTTGAAAATTTTTTGTCTCCACAGTCTCCACAGTCTCCACAGTCTCAGACATGCGCTTTTTTCTGTGCTATGTGCATAGGCACTATGAGCACCATCTGGACACGTGAAGAACTCCTCGATCTGATCGCCTGTTGGAAGGCCGCGTACAAGGCGGCGTCCACGGGCAAGTCGTACACGGTGCAGGGCCGCACCTTGACCCGGTACGACCTGCCCGAGATCCGCCAGCAGCTTGTCTATCTTCAGGGCGAGCTTGCGGCGCTCGACACCGGGCGTCGCGGCCCCACTATCGTACTCGCAAGGGTGAGGAGGTAAGGCATGGCACTGCTTGATCAGTTCGGGCATCCCCTCCCTCCCGTGTCCACTTCGCGCATGACCGCCCGCGCCTCCCGCGACGCCGGGGCCTATCGCGGCTCCATCTCGGGCTGGCGCGGGCCGCAGGTGCATTCCCCGGAAGGGGAATCCCGCGAACGCGACGTCATGCAGCGCCGTGCCGCCGACCTCGCCGCCAACGATTGGGCGGCGCATTCGGCGGTGGAGGCCATTTCGGGCAACGCCATTGGGACGGGCCTTGTCCCGAAGGCGAGCATCCCCGCCGACATGCTCGGCATTTCCTCCGAGAGCGCCCGCGAACTCGGCAAACGGATGGAATGGGCCTTCGCGCTCTGGACGTCCGAGGCCGATGTTCGCGGGCAATGCCACTTCGTCGACCTCCAGAACCTCGGCCTCCGGACGATGTTGAGCCTGGGCGAGATGCTGCATCTGGCGGTCATGCTCAACGAAAAAGAGCGGGAACGGCAGAACCGGACGTTTTCGCTCGCGCTCCAGACGCTTTCCCCGGCCCGCCTGATGACGCCGAGCGACCAGCAAAGCGATCCGCTCATCCGCGACGGCGTCCGCCTGTCCGAGTACGGCAGGCCGGAAGGGTACTGGCTGGCGACGCCCAAGGCTTCGCCCCAGTCATCCTTCGTGTCCGTGGAGCGGAGCGCTCTGTTGGCGGCGGACTTCACCTATGTCCCGGCCCGCGTCGGCCACCGCCCGGGGGTGTTCCACCTGTTCCGGCACGAGACGGACGAGCAGGTGCGCGGCGTTTCGGCGTTCTCCAAGGGCATCGAGCTGTTCCGCAACCTGTCCGACGCCATCAGCTACGAGCTGTTCGCGCAGGTCATTGCCGCGTCGTTCCCCGTGTTCGTCGCGCTGGAAAACGGCGGGGTGCAGCTCCCCGACTATGTGACGGAGGGGCGGGAAGGCGACGGCGAACGCCGGGAACGCCAGCTTGTCCAAGACCTTAGCCCCGGACAATTCCTCTACGGCAACGAGAACGAAAAGCCGTACGTGCTGGAATCGAAGCGCCCCTCGGCCAACTTCTCCGCGTTCGTTGAGATCGTGCTCCGGGCGACGGCGGCCTCCGTAGGCATCCCCTACGAATCGCTGACGAAAGACTTTTCCAAGACCAACTATTCCAGCGCCCGCGCCGCGCTCAACGAGGCGTGGAAGCTCTACAGCTTTTACCGCAACTGGTTCGGGCGGCTTTACTGCCAGCCCGTCTACGAGATGGTCATAGAGGAGGCATTCCTTCGGGGCATGTTCGAGCTTCCGAAAGGCGCGCCCGGCTTCTACGAGGCCCGCAAATTCTGGTGCAACGTGGACTGGATCGGCCCCTCGCGCGGGTTTGTGGACCCGGTGAAGGAGATCACGGCCACCATCCTCGCGCTGCAAAACCGCCTGATGACCTACGGCGAGGCATGGGCCGAAACGGGCAGGGACTTCGACGAGGGCTACGCCCGGATGCTGGATGAGTCTCCTCTGCTGGCGCTGCTCGGCCCCCTGAGCCTGAGCACCAAGCCCGGCAAGCCGGGCAAGGACACGGCCCCGGAGGGCGACGAAAAGCCGGGAGGTGAGGCCCCCGAAGAGGAAACGGGAGAAGAAGATGAATGAGTTGTGGGCGTTGCCCTTTGAAATGGCGGAGCAGGTGCTGGCTGAATTGGCCTCGGCAAAGTCGAACCCTCAAGCGCTGGTTGAAGGATTTCCGGAGCGGAAGGCGCGTGGCTACGAGCTTGTCGGCGGGGTGGCCGTCATCCCCGTAACCGGGCCAATCGTCAGGGAACAGGGCTGGTACGGGGTGGGGCAGGATGCCGTGGCGTCGTCGTTGAAGGCCGCGCTTGCCGACCCCTCCGCCCGCGCCATCCTGTTCGACATCACCAGTCCGGGCGGCGTCGTGGCGGGCACGAAGGAGCTTGCCGACGCCATAGCCGAGGCCCGGACGAAGAAGCATTGCGCCGCCTACGCCAACGGCCTGTGCACGTCCGCCGCGTACTGGCTGGCGTCGGCCACGGGCACGGTTTACGCGCCGCTGACGGCCACGGTCGGCAGCATCGGCGTGATCATGACGATCACCAACTACGCGAAGCTGGAAGAGAAGTGGGGCATTTCCACCGTGACCATCACGGGCGGCAAGTGGAAGGCGGCCGGACAGGGCGGCGAGCTGACCGACGAGGAACGCCGGTATTTTCAGGAACGGATCAACACCCTGCACACCATTTTCAAGGCCGATGTGGGCCGTCACATGGGGCTGACGGCGGACCCGGAAATGTGGGGCGAGGCGCAGCTTCTGCTGGCGCAGCCCGCGCGGGAGCTTGGCCTTGTCACCGATATCGTCAGGGATCGCGACGCCGCGATCCGCAAACTCGCTGTGGAGGCACAGATGACCAGAGAAGAACTCGCCGCGCAGTCCCCGGAACTGGTGGACGCGCTGCTGGCCGAAGGCAGGCTGAAAGCGGAGGCCGAGAACAAGGCGAACATGGACAAGGCGGCGGCTGATGCCGTGGCCGGCGCGCTTGCCGTGGTGAAGGCCGTGGCGGGCGATGAGACGGCGTCCCGCGTCGAGACGACGCTGAACACCCTCCGGGCCACCGGGATGAGCGCCGAGCAGATCGCCACCGTAGCCCCGTTGCTGGCGAAGGCCGAAGCGCCCGTGCATGAGAATGCCGAGGCGAAAACCCGTGCGGGCATCCTCGCCGGAATCCAGAATGTCCACCAGAATCCCGTAGCAGCCTCGCCGGGGACGGTTCCCACGGCAACTACGAAAAGCCCGCTGCTGGCGGACGCCGAACGTCGCGCCGAAGTAGCGAAGTAAGGAGACATCATGTCCAAGATCATCGTCAATACCGAAGTCATGGGGCCGGACTTTTCCGAGCTTGTCCTGCATGAGCTGAACTACGAGTGGAGCCGCGAGGTTGTGACGTTGGCGGCTTCGGAAGCGGATCTTCCGTTCGGCATGGTGCTGATGCGCGAAGCCGGGGAATACAAGCCGCTGACGGAATCCACGGTCGAGAGCGCCCAGAAGTTGGGCGGCGCGCCCGTCGCCGTGCTCATCGGCGCGGTCAAAGCCAGCGAGTCCGCACAGCCGGGCATCGTCATCCGGCGTGGGGCCATCCTGAACGGCGCGGCCCTCAAGTTCGACGCCAGCGTCACCACATTGCAGGCCGAGGCCAAGCTGTCCCTGTCCGATCTCGGCATCGTCATCAAGGAGTAACCCATGCCCATGCAGCAGTATCCCACGGTGTTCGAGTGCACCGAAATGACCGCGGCGGTCAACAAGCTGCCCGCGCGTCCCTTCTTTTTCAAGCCGCTGTTCGAGGTGAAGGGCGTGAAGACCACGACCGTTTCCCTCGACATCAGGAAAGGTCGCATCGTGCTGATCGGGGACTCGGAGCGCAATACCGCCCCGGAGAGCCTTGCCGGGCACGGGGCCAAGCGGGAATGGAAGCACCTTTCCTGCGCGCATCTGGCGCAGTCCGACACGCTGGCCCCCGAAGACCTTCAGGATGTCCGGGCGTTCGGCTCCACCGAGCCGATCTCGGTTGCCGCAGTCTACAACGACAAGATGCAGCAGTTGAAGGACAACCTGGCGGCGACGCTGGAGTTCCATCGCCTTGGGGCGATTAAGGGCGTGGTGCTCGACGCTGACGGCACCACCGTCCTGCACGACATCTTCAATACGTTCGGCGCCGCCAAGAAGACGTTGGACATTTCGTTCCCGAAGACGGCCGCCGACGATGCGAACCCCATTTTGACGAGCATCCTCAAGGCCAAGCGGCATGTCGAGGCCGCGATGGGCGGCACGCCGTTCGATCATATCGAGTGCATCATCGGCTCGGACGCCTACGACATGCTGACGTCCCACAAGCTGGTGCGGGAGTATTTTGAAAGATGGCTCTCCAATCGGGAGAGTTTTGGCAACAACGACTACCGCAAGCGCGGGTTTACCTACGGCGGCCTGACGTTTGTGGAGCGTTCCGATGTGGTGGGCGGCCAGACGATGGTGGCGGCCAAGAAGGGGCACGTCTATCCGGTCGGCCCCGGCATCTTCAAGCAGTTCCACGCGCCCGCCGACTGGATGGAGACGGTCAATACCATCGGCCTCGAATATTACGCCCGCATGGACGAGAAGCCCAAGGGACGCGGTTTTGATTTGGAAGTCCAGTCCAACCCGCTCACGCTCTGCACCTACCCCGAAGCGCTGGTCGAGCTGACCTTCAAGGCGGCGTAGTCATGGCTGACTTCGATCTCGCCTACAAGCCCGTTTCCGCATGGGAAGGCGGCTGGACGCACGACTCCGGCGACAAGGGCGGGGAGACGTTCCGCGGGTGCGCCCGCAACGTCTTCCCCAACGAACCGATCTGGCCCGTCATCGACCGGGAAAAGAGCCATCCCTCCTACAAGAAGGGCAAGGCCGCCTTCTCCGCGCACCTTATGGGGATTCCGAGCCTCACCGGGTGCGTCAAGGGTTGGTACAGGAAAGAGTGGTGGGACAAGCTCGGGCTCGAACGGTTCGACCAGATCGTGGCCGACGAGCTGTTCGAGCAGGCCGTGAACCTCGGCAAGGCGGGCATGGGGCGTTACCTCCAGCGGCTGTGCAACGCCTTCAACTGGCGCAAGGACGGCAGCGCGGACGGGGCGCGCCTGTTCGACGATCTCCAGACGGACGGCGTCGTCGGCCCGAAGACGCTTTCGGCCCTCTCCATCGTCCTTTCCCGGAACGACGCCCGGCGCATCGTGCACCTCATGAACTGTATGCAGGGCGCGCATTACGTAAACAGCGCGGCGAACCGTTTCCCGCTGCGGAAATTCTGCGTGGGCGGCTGGCCGACGCGCACCTATGACCCCGGACAGGAGGTCTTCTGATGGATTTCGCTACATTGATGGATTCTCAGTCCGGCATCGTCGCGTTGGGCATGGCCGCCGTTTCCGGCGTTTGCGCGTTCATCTGCGCGTTCATGCCCGCGCCCACGGAACAGTCGGGCATGTTGTACCGGATTGTCTACGAGCTGCTGAACTGGATCGGCTGCAACAAGGGCAAAGCCAAAAACGCCGACGACGCGGGCAATGGCGGCAAGTGATGCATGGTCGGCCCTCGTCCGCATCCTTCAACTGGTCCTTGAAGGTTTTCGGGAATACCGCCGCCGTTCCCGTGTGGGCGCTGTGCGCTCTGACGGCGGCTCTGCATGGCTGCGGAAGTTCGGGGGCGCTGACAAGCGTGCCTCCCGCACCGATGACGCCGGGGGCGATCATCACTGAGGCATGGGCCTACGAAGAGGGCGGGCGTTGGGAACAGGTGGAGGGTGAATGGATTCATCTTCCGGCAAACGAGGGCGCGGAGCTGCTGCTCTGGATTGAACACGCGGAGGAACTATGCCGCTGACCACGGAAACGCTGCTGGCCTATTCGATGGGCATCATCGGTACATTGCTTGTGCTGCTCATTTCGCTCGTCGTCTATGTCTTTCTTACGCTCAGGGAGGAAGTCCGGGGCGTTTCATCCGATTTGTCCGAGTTGAACAAACACCGGGTGAAGCTCGTCCACATTGATGATTGCCGCCTGACGGTAGCGCGTGTCCATGAACGGTTGGACGACTACGAAGACGCCATGCAGGGCCTCAGCGAACGCATGGCCCGGACCGAGGCGCTGTTGCAGGAGCGGGGAGGGCATTCATGAACCAGAGCTTCTTCAAGGACATCCTGGAGCAGGAAATCCACTCCGTGTTCCTGAACCCCGCCGAATTCGGGGAATCCGTCACGCTTGAAGGCAGAACGCTCGACGCCGTGGTGGACAGGCCGGAAATGGCATGGCCCGAAGCGGACGACAGGCCCGGCGTTTCCCACAGGCTCGTGGTGCTGTCCGTGGCCCTGTCCGACTTCCCGGACGAGCTGTACCCCGGCACGAGCGTGACGTTCAACGGCGAACGCTGGTTCGTGGCCACAGCCGACCGCGAAGCGCTGCGGACCATCCGGCTGTACAGGGAGGCGGCATGATCCGGCTCGACATCCCCAACATGGACGAGACGATCCGGGCGCTCACGGCCCCGCTCCAGCACATGCCGAAGGAGTGCGAGAGCGCCGTTTCACGGGCCATCAACCGCACGTTGAACGCCATGCGTGCCGAGGCGATCCGCATTGCGCGGCGGGCCTATGTCTACGTGCCTCCGGGAAGGCTCTTCGACCAGCTCTACTTGAAGAAGGCGCAAAGGGGCACCACGAAGGCTTGCCTCTACATTTCCGGGCGGCGCGGCATCTCCCAGTACCACTTCCGCCCTGAGCCGAAGTTCCCCGGAACCAAGCCCCCGGCGGGCGTTTCGGCGCAGATCCGGCAAGGCGGCACGCGGAAGGTCTATCAGGAGCCCGGCTACTCGAAGCCCTTCATCATGAAGAAGCTGCGGGGGATCGATTTCGGCGGCTACGGCGTGTTCATGCGCAAGAAAGGCGTGAACAACTTCCACAAAAAAGGCCGCAAGGGGGCGGAAGGGCTTGTCTGGAAAGGGGTGAAAATGCTGTTCGGCGCGTCGCCCATCCAGTCGCTGCTCAAGAAGGAAAACCAGCAGCAGATCGTGGACAAGGCGTCCGAGGTCTTTCCCCGCCGTCTGCAACACGAGGTCAACTTTCAGATCGGCAAACTGGCCGCATCAGGAAAAATGCGATGAGAAGCAGAGAGTTATTGCTGTCGGTCAAGGAAATGCTGACCGAGGCCATGAAAGAGTACCCTTTCCCCGCTCCTGACGGTTCCTGTGAAGACCTTCAAGTGTTCCTTCACGGTTTGCCCGACGAGCAGGGGAGAAGGACGTACCCGTTCATCTGCGTCCGGTGGGTCAGCGGCGACATCAATGAAGGCGTGGATGGCTACATCGGTGCGGAAGGCCGGGAAACACTGGCGCTGGTGCTCGGCATGTACGCGCCGGAGAGCCAGGAGCAGGCCGGCCTGATCCTCGCGGAACTGCTCGACTGGACGCGGGCCGTCCTGCGCCGGAATCGGGTTGTCGCCAAAAAGTTCCAGTTGGAGCTTCCCCTCAAAGCGTCCATCCCCGACCCTGAAAAACAGTGGATGGAGTACCATATGGCGACTGTTTTCCCGGAATACCAGTATATTATCCCGCCCACCCCGTTGGGCGGCACTTTGAAGGAACACACCTATGAGTGAGCAGGAATCCCCCAAAACAGCCCGGAAATCGCCTGTGAGGGCCGAAAGCCCGTCCCCGGAGCTGCTGGCCCGCCGGAAGCAGGCGTTGACCGTATATGTCGGCCCGGACAGGCCGTTCGGCCTTCCCCTGCGGACCAGCGCCGTCCTGCGTGGCGAACCGCTTCCGCAGCTTGCCGCCGTCATTGATGCCAACCCGGATCTGAAAAAGCTGTTCGTCCCGGTGGAGAAGCTGGCCGAAACCCGTTGCCAGCTCCGCAAGGAAGGCAGCGGTATGCAGCGGCTTTTCAAAACCATCAGCGAGGCCAGCCGCAAGGCGCGGAAGGCCAAGGAGTAGGGTATGGCATTCAGACACGGCGTTTACACCAGCGAATTGCCCACGAGCATCCTCCCGGCCCGTTCCGTGGACAGCAACGTGGTCTTCGCGGTCGGCACGGCGGCGGTTGACCGCCTCGAAACGGGCAAGCCCCGCTACGTGAACCGGCTGCGCATGTATTATTCGTATGACGAGTTCGTCTCGGAAATGGGGTGGGACGAGGAGAACTTCAACAAATACAGCTTGCAGGAGCTTGCGTACAGCCACTTCGCGCTCTACCGGGGCGCGCCGCTGGTGGTGTGCAACGTCTTCGATCCCGCCGTCCACAAAACGAGCGTCAGCAGCGAGGCCGTGAGCTTCGACGCCAAAGGCGCGGCTTCGCTCAAGCACGGCTCCGTTTCCAGGCTGGTGCTGAAAAACGCGGAAAGCTCCACAACCTACGTCGAAGGCACCGACTACACGCTGGACCCGATCTCCGGAGAACTGTCCCGCATCGAGGGCGGCAGCCTTCCCGCCGAGGCGACCGCGACCGCCGGGTACGACTACGCGGACGTATCGCTGGTGGACAGCGCGGACGTCATCGGCGGCATCAACGAATCCACGGGGGAATCGGAAGGGCTGGAGCTGATCGATTCCGTGTTCCCGCAGTTCCGGCTCGTGCCGGGCAGCATCCTTGCCCCGCGCTTTTCCGAAGACCCCGCCGTGGCCGTGGTCATGGCGGCGAAGGCGGACGGCATCAACGGGCTGTTCAAGGCCGTGGCCCTCGCGGACATCCCGACCGAAGGCGAGCACGGGGTCAAGAAGTACACGGACGTCCCCGCCTACAAGCAGAACAATAACCTCTCGGACGAGCTGCTGATCGTGTGCTGGCCCAAGGTGAAGCTCGGGGACAGGGTGTTCGGCCTCGCCACGCACCTCGTCGGGCTCATCTCGCAGACCGACGCCGACCGGGAGGGCGTCCCCTACGCCAGCCCGTCCAACAAGCGGCTGGAGATCACCAGCATCGGCTATCCCGACGAAAAGGAGGAGGGCGGCTGGAAGGAACTCTTCCTCGGCCTCGACAAGTGCAACTACCTGAACGGCGAGGGCATCTACACCGCCGTGAATTGGGACGGCGGCATGAAGTCGTGGGGCGGGCGCATGAGCGCGTATCCCTCGAACACCGACCCGAAGGACTGCCAGGACGCCATCCGGCGGTTCATGAACTGGTATCAGAACACCTTCATCCTCACCTACTTCCAGAAGGTCGACAACCCGCTGACCCGCCGCCAGATCCAGACCATCCTGAAAAGCGAGCAGATCCGTCTGGACGGCTACACGGCCCGCGAGATGATCCTCGGCGGTTCCATCTCCTTCGACGAGTCGGACAATCCGACGACCGATCTCATCGACGGCATCGCCCGTTTCCACCTGCGGATCACCCCGCCGCCAGCCAACCGCGAGATCGACGGCATCTTTGAATTCGACACCGACAACCTGAGCGTCCTGTTCAGCTAACGGAGAGGCCATGAGTCGTCCTGAGCAAACAATCGCCTACCGCGTGTACTGGCAGGGAAAAGACCTTCTGGGCACGGCCCAGATCGAGATGCCGCAGGTGCAGTACATGACCGAAACCCTGAGCGGTTCCGGCCTTGCCGGGGAAATCGAATCCCCGACCATCGGACTCACGCAGTCCATGACCTGCAAGATGACCTTCACGAGTGCGACCAAGGATATTTTCGACATTCTGGACTGGACGCTCCAGCCGCTGTTCGAGTGCTACAGCGCCTTGCAGATCGTGGACGAGAGCACCAGCATCCGCGAATCCATCCCGTATCGGCTCAATATCGTTGGCCGTCCGAAAAATATGAGCCTCGGCACGATGGAGCAGGGCAAGAAGCACGGCAACGATCTTGAGTTGGAAGTGACTCGCCTCGAAATCCTGCTGGACGGCGAGGAACAGCTCCTCATCGACAAGATCAACTTCATCCATCGGGTAAAGGGCAATGACCTGCTGGCCGCCGTCCGCGTCCAGATGGGCCTCAACGCATAGGAGAAAACATCATGGAAAAGAAACAGGTCAAGCTGCTGGAACCTATCATCGTTGGCGGCGAAGAGGTCACCGAAGTCACTATACGCCGATCCACGGTTGGAGATGAAGAGGACGCTATGGAAATGGCCATCAGGCTCAAGCGCCCGAAGAACTCGGTCACGGTCGAAGTCTGCATGTTCAGCAAGCTCACCAGACTGCCTTACGATGCGATCCGAAGCTTGTATGGCCCGGACTACACGGCGTTGCGCGAAGCCCTGAACGAATTGAACGCCCCGGAGGGAGAGGACCCTACGATGACTCCGGAGACGGATGGGATGCCGGAGAGAAGCTTGGAAGACTAAGGTCGGGCATGTTGCAGCTCGGACGCTTCAGCAACTGGTCGCGTTCGGACATCAGGGAGATGACTCCGGCGGAGTTCGCCGGATACGTTCAGGCCGCCAATGGCATTGCGGAGGATGAATATGGCTCGTGAATTTGGCGTATCGTTCGCTCTTGGAGCGACTTTGGACAGCAGCTACGGCTCCGCGTTCAAGGCCGCAACAGGGCAGGTGCGCGGCATCACGCAGGCCATCCGCGACATGGAGCAATCTCCCGTGGGCCGCCTTGGGTCCAGCTTGGTCAATCAGCAGAAGGCCATCCGAGGAACCCGAGCGGAACTGGACAGGGCGCGCGGCGTGCTGGACGCGCTGCGCGCTCAGGCCGATGCCGCAGGAGGAGCTTCTGGCAGGCTGGCGATTCAGATACGGCAGGCGGAAACGGAAGTTTCCGGGCTAACCTCCCGTCTGGAGAGGCAGAACTCGGCTTTTGCCGAAACCCGCGCCAGAGCAGCCACGGCGGGTGGCTCCGTGCAGGGGCTTATCAATCAGTACCGACAGCTCCGTGGAGAAATCGAAAGCCAGCGGACGACGAAGGCCCGTGTGGAGTCCGGGCTGGAAATCGCCCGTGCGGAGGATTCCCAACGTACGGTTTTACGCGACACTTTAGCCGCCACGCCCAAGGAACAGCGCCGGAGCGTCATGGCTACGATGGTAGGGGAGCAGAGCGCGGCCTTGAAAGGACTGGGCACACAGTTGCGTACGGCCCAGCAGCAACTGGCCACGCTGCGCGCCCGTGCCGATGCCGCTGGCGGCGCATCCGGCACCTTGGCCCGTCAGATCCGGCAGGCGGAGGATTCCGTCAATGTGTTGAATCGGCAGGTGCGTTTGTCCGGCGCAGCCTTCCGCGAGACGGTGGCTGCCGCAACGGGCGCGGGAGGGTCCATTCGTGAACTGTCACGGGAGTACCGCGGGCTGGCGGAAAACGCGGCACGGGCACAGCGCATCCAGCAGGCCGTACAAGCGAACCGTCAGCGGCGGGACACCCTGCGTTCCCAGCGGGATGATCTGAATGGTCGGTTGATGGGCACCGCGGCGCAAGCCGCCACCGTAGCCATGCCCGTCAAGCTGGCCGTTGATTATGAAACCAGCATGGCTGACGTGAAAAAGGTCACGGATTTTGACGATACGGGCTTCAAGATGTTCAGCCAAGACTTGCTGGAAATGTCCACCCGGCTGCCGATGACGGCCAAGGGGCTGGCTGAAATTGCCGCAGCCGCAGGTGCGGCAGGCATCAAACAGGAGGAACTGCTGGTTTTTTCCGAAGACGCGGCCAAGATGGGCGTCGCCTTTGACATCAGCGCAAAAGAAGCCGGGAATGCTATGACCGGCCTGCGCAACAACTTCAAGCTCAGTCAGGATGGTGTACGTCTGTTGGGCGATTCCATGAATGCGCTTGCCAACAGCATGGATGCCAAGGCTGCGCAGATTGTCGATTTTGCCAACAGAACCGGCGGGGCAGCCAAGATTTACGGTTTTACAGGGCAGGAAGTTGCCGCTCTGGGGGCTACATTCCTCGATGCCAAGGTGGGGGCCGAAGAAGCGTCCACGGCTACCAACGCCATGTTCGTTCGTCTGGGCACGGCGGACACTCTGTCGAAAGACGCCCAGGAAGCGTTTCAGTCGCTCGGCATGAGCGGCGAAGGGATGGCAAAGGCGTTTCGGCAAGACGCCCAAGGCGCATTGCTGCACTTCATGCAGACCGTCGCCAAAAGCAAAGATCCCATGCGGGCGCTCAACGCCATCTTCGGCGCAGAACATGCCCCTAAGATTGCACGTCTGGTCAACAACCTGAATCGCTATGACATGGCGTTGGACAAGGTTTCCACGACTGAGAAGTACCGTAATTCCATGCAGCAGGAATATGATACCCGTGCCGATACGACCGCCAACCATATCCAATTGCTGCAAAACAGTATGACCCGTTTTGGAACCATCGTCGGTACTGCGTTGCTTCCTGTGGTGAGTGCCGTGGCGCGTGGTCTGAGCGGCGTGACCACCCGTGCGGGCGATCTTGCCCAGCGTTTCCCCCGGACGACCGCCGTGTTCATGACCGGAGCCGCGGTGATAGCCGGGCTTGCCGTGGGCGGTCTGGCTCTGGGGCTGGTCATCAACGGTGTGAAGACATCCGTGGCCTCTCTTCGCAGCGCCACCTTACTGCTATCCAATTCCCAACGGCTGGCCACGGCACAGACATGGACGATGGCCGCAGCAGGTAAGGCATGGGGGGTGGCCAGCCGCATCGCCGGGGCAGGTTCGCGTTTTTTCGCTGGCGGCTTGCGTTCCATCCTTGTCGCGTCCGGCGTGGGGGCATTGCTGGTGGCGCTAGGCTTTGCCGTGGATTTCGTGATCGAGCATTGGGGCACCATTGGCCCCGCCCTGAAAGGAATCTGGGATGGCATCGTGGGGACCATTTCCCAGACCGTGGGCAGCATCATCAACTTCTTTGTGATCGGTTGGGCCTCCATTACGGATACATGGAACCGTCTGGGCGTCTTCTTTTCCGTGCTCGGCGGCAACCTCCTTAAAGTATTTGAGCCTGCCATCACGTTCATCACCGGGTTGTTCTCCAGAGCAAAGAACACCTGCCTACAGGTATGGTCGAGCGTCACGGGCTTTTTCAGCGGGCTGTGGGGAGGCGTCACGAGCGCTGCGGAAAGCACATGGACATGGATTACGGATGCCGCTTCTACAGCGTGGGATGGCGTAACCGGGCTTTGGAACGGCGTCACAAGTTTCTTTGTGGGATGGCGTCAGCGCAGGCGCCGGCGTCATGTGGGGCTGGATGAGCGACGCCGCTTCTGGTGCATGGAACGGCATCGTTTCTGTTTGGGAGGGTGCAACGAATTTTTTCGGTGGCCTTTGCGATGCCATCACGGGCGTGTTCGCCAGCATGTTCCAGTGGCTACGGGACAGCTTCGACTGGGTTTTCAGTACTATCGACACGGTAAAATCAGCCGTAGATAAAGTCACCGGGGCGGTGTCCGACGCATGGAATACGGCCTTCGGAGACGATGGGGAAACACCCTCGGAAAAGTCCACGCCCGTGGCATCCGCTGCGCCCGAACCACCCAAAGCCATATCCATGTCCACCAGCGGCAAAAAGGCGGCTCAGACTGCTACTCCCGTATCGGAGAGTCCGGCCAAGCCATCTTATCAAAGCCGGGCGGATGCCGTGGCAGGTTTGGCCTCCACTCCCGCCAGCAGCTCCAACAAGAAGGGGAAGGGCGGCAAGAAAGGGAAGGGACCCGGACCCGTTACGGTCGTATCGCTGGACAGCGGCAACAGGTTCAGCACGGTATTCATCCCGGCTGCGAAGAAGGACAAGCCCGTGGGGGCTTCTGTGCTCATGGCTTCAGCGTCCGGGCAAAGTCCTGTCGGCGCGAAGTTCGGCCGGGATTCCCTGCCGCCCGTGCTTCCTCAGACGCCGCTGTTGCTGGAGCGCAGTAGGAAGGCACCCGCGCAGCGCCAGCCGGAGGCTTCGGGCGACATCCAGATCGTACAGCATTTCAACATCGCGGACGCGGGGAATCTGCCCGCGCTCAAAAAGGAGCTCCGGCGTCTGGAGCCGGAGTTTGAAAAGCTCGTCCGGCGCGCGCTCGAAAGGATGCGCTCGGACAAGGCGAGGACGGCACATGCCCAGTGAGAAGACGACGCGGCAGGGGCAGGCATGGGATCAGCTTGCGAAGGACGCCTACGGCGACGAGCTGCGGCTCGGCACGCTGTTCCCTGAGAACGTGGATGAGCTGGACGTCCTGATTTTCGGCGGCGACGTGCGCGTGGCTGCGCCGGAAGCGCCGTCTGTCGCCAAGGTGTCCTCCCTGCCCCCGTGGGAGCGTATGTGATGCGCCGCGCAGCCGTGACCGTCAGCATCAAGGGGCATGACGTGACCCTCGACCTCATGCCGTACCTCGTCAGCCTGACCTACACCGACAAGGCCGACGAGGAGCTGGACGATCTCCAGATCGTGCTGGAGGACCGCGAGGGCATCTGGCAAGGCGACTGGCTCCCGCAGACCGGGGACGTGATCGAGGCCAGCATCCAGACCGAGAACTGGCGGGAGATCGGCGCGGTCGAGGAATTGCCCTGCGGGACGTTCGAGGTGGACGAGATGGAGCTGGAGTCGAGCGCGGAGGGAGGCGACACAGTGACCGTCAAGGCCGTGCCCGCCGCCGTGAAGTCCTCGCTCATGCTCCAGAAGAAGACCCGCTCGTGGGAGAAGGCGCCCATCACCACGGTCATCGCGGACATTGCCGGAGCCGCCGGGCTGGACACGCTCTACCGGGGGCCGGAGCTGGTCTACGAGCGGGTGGAGCAGCGGCAGGAGAGCGATCTTGAGTTCATGCAGCGCATCACGAAGGAGCAGGGCCTCCGGCTGGCTGTGAAAAGCGACAGGGTGGTCGTGTACGCGGGCCAGACGGCGGATCAGCTGGAGCCCATCGCCATCAGGCGGGCGTCGGAGGCCGACCCCGGCGAGGGGCTGGACTTCCAGTCTTTCCGGGCGAAGCGGACGACCGAGGGCATCTACACGCAATGCGTGGTCGGCTACACGAAAGCGGCGGATTCCGAGACGATAGAGACGCAGTACGAGCCGAATATCCCGCCGACGACCGGGCGCGTGCTCTACATCAACAAGCGGATCGAGAATCAGGCGCAGGCCGAGCGCATGGCGAAGGCGGAGCTGCGCGACAAGAACCGCAAGGAACAGACCGCCTCGCTGTCCGGCATGGGCGACACCCGGTTCCGGGCGGGCACCGTGCTGGACATTCAGGGATGGGGCCGCTTCGACTCGAAATACGTCATCGCCCAGGCGACGCACACGTTCTCGGCGGATGGCGGCTATACGACCAGCCTCGAGCTGGAAAAGGCGCTGGAGTACTGATGGATATGAAGATGAACGAACTTGCCCGCGTGGGCTTTGTCGTGTCCCGCCAGCCTGAGAAGCACCGCGTCCGGGTGGAGTTCCGCGACACCGTGACCGCGAAGCTCGTCTCCGGGTGGCTCCCCGTGCTCGTCCCCCGCGCCAGCGCGGACATGGCCTTCGACCTGCCGGACGTGGGGGATCAGGTGCTGTGCCTGTTCCTCGGCAACGGGCTGGAGGAGGGCTTCGTGCTCGGCTCCATGTACGGCGCGCAGACCCCGCCCGTGTCGAGCGGCGACACGTTCCACCGGACGTTCAGCGACGGCACGACGCTTGAGTACGACCGCGCCGCGCACAAACTCAGGGCCTCGGTCAGAGGCGACGTGGAGGCCAGCGTGACCGGAAATGTTGAAGTGACGCTTCAAGGAAGCGGCAAGGTGACGGCTGGCGGCGCGCTGGAGCTGACCTCGGCGGCGAAGATCGGCCTGAACACGCCCGCGCTCTCGATGGGCGGGTCCGGAGGCGGGGGGACGGAGGCCGCGACGCAGGGGAACATCCGGCACCGGGGCAACATAACCGTCACCGGGGGCGACGTGACCGTGAACGGCATTTCCTTCCTTGGCCATGTCCACGACTGTCCGCACGGCGGGACCACCGGAGCGCCCAAATGATGTACCAGGGCGTCCTCGGCACTTTCTTTTTCACCGTGACCGACGCTGAGGTGGCGACGTTCCGTGACCTCAAGCAGCAGCGGGAGATCCAGTTTGCCGAGCACAAATGCGTGTCCGGGCTTCCGAAGGTGCAGCACACGGGCCGCAATCTGGACACCCTCAGCCTGACCGTCCAGCTTTTCCCGCTGACGCCGCTGGCGCTCACCGTGGACATGCGGATCGACGCCCTGCGCGAGCTGGCGGTGCTCGGCGAGGAGGTCCCGCTCGTGCTCGGCCTGACCTACTACGGCCTGTACGTGCTCAAAAGCGTTGAGGTGCAGCACCGGATTTTCCACAACGGCGTGACCATGAGCGCCGAAATAGCCCTGAACCTCACGGAGTACAATTGATGGAACTGACCGTGGACATGAGCGTGCCCGCGTCCGTGGAAATCGGCGCGACGGGCCTGCGCGGTCTGGCGCAGGAAATCCGCACGGCGCTGGCCACACGTAAGGGGAGCGTGCCGCTCGACCGGGATTTCGGCCTGTCGTGGGAGCTGATCGACCTGCCGCTGCCCGAGTCGAGGCCGCTGCTCGTCGCGGAGATTGGGCGGGGGCTGGAGCGCTGCGTCCCGCGCATCAAGGTCAAGAGCGTGACCTTCAGGACGGATACGTCCGGCGCTGCTGACGGGAAGCTGACGCCCGTGGTCACTGTCGAAATCCGCAAGGAGTACCTGAATGACTTTCGCTGATCTTTCGGGCCTGCCGTCCGTCTCTTTCGCTCCGCAGAGCGCCGGGGAGACGGAGACGGCGATCATCACGGCGTATGAGGCCATCGCCAAGGCGACGCTCCAGCCGGGCGATCCCGTGCGCCTGTTTTTGGAATCGCTGGCTTACATCCTTTCGGTCCAGAACGGCCTGATCGATCTGGCGGGCAAACAGAACCTCCTTGCCTACGCGCGGGGCGGGCATCTCGACCATCTCGGCGCGCCGATGGGCGTGATCCGCATCCAGCCGCAGCCCGCCCGGACGACCGTGCGTTTCGGCGTCGACGAGGCGCTGGCCTTCGCCGTGCCCATCCCTGCGGGGACGCGCGTGACCACGCAGTCCGGCGGGGTCATGTTTGCCACGCTGTCCGACGCCGTGCTTCCCGCGGGGGAGCTTTTTGTCGAAACCTCCGCGAAGGCCACCGAACCGGGGGCCTCGGGCAACGGTTTGTTGCCGGGCCAGATATGCCGCCTCGTCGATCCGCTGCCGTACATCACGCGGGTGAGCAACGTGGCCACCACGCTTTCCGGCTGTGACGAGGAAGGGGACGAGCGGTTCCGCGAACGCATCCGCATGGCTCCGGAGAGCTTTTCCGTGGCCGGGCCGAACGGCGCGTATGAAACGCGGGTGAAGGCGGTGAGCGCCGACATCAGCGCGGTGAGCGTCACTTCTCCGACGCCGGGCGTCGTGGACATCCGGTTCGTGCTGACGGACGGGGAACTGCCGGACGAGGCCATGATCGAGGAAGTTGAGAACGCGCTGACGCCCAAGGACGTGCGCCCGCTCACCGACAAGGTGCTCGTCGGGCCGCCGGAGACGGTGGAATACGCGCTTGCCGGGAAGTGGTTCCTGTCGTCGTCGGACTCCACGCTGCTGGCCTCGATCACGAAGGCCGTGGACGTCGCTGTTGAAGGATACCGCCTTTGGCAGCGGTCGAAGCCGGGGCGGGACATCAACCCGGACGAGCTGATCGCCCGGATGCGGAACGCCGGGGCCAAGCGCGTGGAACTGGCGACGCCCGTTTTCCAGCGGCTCGCGGAGACGCAGATAGCGCGCGAGACGTCCGTGTCCATGACGTTCGGCGGGGTTGAAGATGAGTAGCCGGCGCATCGGCTCCACGCCGTTCCTTGACCTCCTGCCGGATTCCATCGCGGGCGATCCGGCGATCCGGGCGGCGGCCGGCGCGCTGGACGGGCTGCTTGTGCCGTCCGTGAAGGCCATCCCGTCGCTGCTGCTGTACGCGCGGCTCTACGGCAAGGAGCCGGACTTGCTGCCGCCCCTGCGCCGTCTTGCTGAACAGGCAGGGGGGCTGCGGGAACTGGAGGAGCCGTTGCTCGACCTGCTGGCGTGGCAGCTCCACGTCGACAACTACGACATCGCCCGGACCTACGCGGAGCGGCTGGAGATGGTGAAGACGGCCATCGCCGTGCACCGCAAGAAAGGGACGCCGTGGGCCGTGGAAACCGCCGTGACCGCCGCCCTCGGCAATGTCGAGACGACCGTGACCGAGTGGTACGACTACGAGGGCGGCCAGCCGTACCATTTCAAGGTGCTGGTGACGCTGTTCGAGCAGGGGATCGTCGCGGACGACATCAACCGCGCCCGCCAGATCGTGCTTGAGACGAAGAACACCCGGTCGCACCTCGACCACCTCGGCATCACCGTGGCGCTCGGCAGCAACTGCGAAACGCGCTTCGGGGCCGTGCTCGGCATGGGGAACACCATGACCATCTGGCCCGAGGAAATCACGGACTTGGAACAGGAACTTTCCTTGAATGCCGGAGCGGGCACGCACTGGCAACACATTGTGACCATCGCACCGGAGGCGATATGAGCCAACAATTCCGCACCGTAACGACCAACGCCGGGCGCAACGCCATCAGAGCGGCCCTGGCGCAGGGCAAGACCGTCAAGCTTTCGCATATGTCCGTGGGCGACGGCGGGGGCAACCCCGTGACGCCGCTTTCCACAATGACGAAGCTCGTGAACGAGCGTTTCCGCGCCCAGATCAACGACATCGTGCTTGATCCGGCAACCCCGGATCTGTTCACGTCCGAGCTGTTCATCCCGCAAGCCGAGGGCGGCTGGTACATCCGCGAGGTGGGCCTGTGGATGGATGACGGGACGCTGTTCGCCGTGGGCAACACGCCGCTGACCGAGAAGCCGGACATCAGTTCCGGCGCGGCAACGGACCTGCTTGTGCGGCTCATCATCCGTGTCCTCGATGCGGCCACGGTTTCCATCGAGATCGACCCGGCGCAGGTGCTGGCGACGCGGGAGTACGTCGACCGCAAGCTCGACGCGCACAACAAGGACGGCGGGGCGCACGAGACGCTGGCCCGCAAGAGCGTGCAGATCAAGGCCGGGACGGGCCTCAGTGGAGGCGGCACTCTCGAAGCCGACCGGACACTGGCCGTCAAGTACGGCAACACGGCGGGTACGGCGTGTCAGGGCAATGACGTGCGCCTTGCCGACGCTCGGACGCCAAAGCCGCATAAGGCTACGCACCAGACCGGAGGTTCGGACGCCATCACGCCAGCGGACATCGGGGCTGCGGCCAAGACGATTCAGATCAAGCCGGGCACGGGCCTCACTGGGGGCGGCACTCTCGAAGCCGACCGGACGCTGACCGTCAAGTACGGCAACACGGCGGGCACGGCGTGTCAGGGCAATGACGTGCGCCTTGCCGACGCTCGGACGCCAAAGCCGCACAAGGCTACGCACCAGACCGGAGGTTCGGACGCCATCACGCCAGCGGACATCGGGGCTGCGGCCAAGACGATTCAGAT
>ENA-UESL01000588-UESL01000588.1-human-gut-metagenome-genome-assembly--contig:-NODE-588-length-19784-cov-21.166438_pt1 | contig 19784 bp, 12 predicted proteins | sample MGYA00243008_ERZ508009 | MGnify/ENA primary metagenome ERZ508009 (study PRJEB26167, sample SAMN06115396) | human gut metagenome | host: Homo sapiens | place: China:Guangxi | collected 2016-06-08...
CACCGTTACCGTTGGTTTCGTCCGATGGATAGAGTCTGAAATCTCTTTCATCGTCACCCGCTCCCTTTGATACAGATACGCTAAAATATCTCCATGTGAGGGAGCCAGTTTAGTAATACCATGCTGCGCCAGATCTGCCAGAATGAATTTATTAGCCTTCTCTCTTATTTTACTGATCAAAAAAATCGTTTTTGTCTGCTTCATCATATATCAATTATAATTAGACATCTAACTATTGTCAAATATTTTTATTCTTGCTGATGTCTGCCGCTGCAAAAAAATAAACGGTCCTTCAAATAAATGAAGAACCGCATAATCATCTGGCGGAGAGGGTGGGATTCGAACCCACGGTACGTTGCCGTACATTTGATTTCGAGTCAAACACCTTCGACCACTCGGACACCTCTCCGCGTAAACCAGCCTTATCTATTATATCATAAATCCGTATTTTGCAAAGAGTTTTTCTTAATTTTCCACACTGTCAGCAGCTATTCCAGCCTTTGCCAGCCTGTTTTCCGCACGTCTGCGTCTAAAAAAATCCTTCATTACCTGTGCACATTCGGCTTCACAGATGCCGCTGACGACCTGTGCCGTATGATTAAGATTGGGATTACTGATGATATTAAAGATCGACTCTGCCCCTCCGGCTTTAGCATCAGGACAGCCGTAAACAACCTTGTCGATACGACTGTTGACGATAGCGCCCGAACACATTGGACAGGGCTCGACTGTAACATAAAGCACGGCCCCCTCTAAACGCCAGCGGCCCAGCTTTTTACACGCCTCCCTGATCACGATGACCTCTGCGTGCGCCGTCGCATCGTTCCAGGTTTCGCGCATATTATGCGCCTTCGCTACAACTTCACCTTCAACCACAAGTACGGCGCCGATCGGTATCTCGCCGATCACGTCAGCCGCCCGGGCTTCCTGCAGCGCCAACTGCATATATTCTTCGTCCGTCATTGCATTTAACATCTTCTGCTTACTCCTGTAACACTTCTGCCGCTGTCATCAGTTCTTCCCAGCGCAGCATCAGCTTCTCGATTTCCGCTTGCAGGGCAGCATGCTCCGCCGCCAAAGCAGCGCTGGCTTCCGGGTCTGTATGGCTGGCAGGATCGGCCATTCGTCCTTCCAACACCCCCAGCAAAGCCTCCTGTTCACGAATACTCAATTCAACTTTTGCCAGCAGCTTTTCTGCTTCCTGCGGGCTGTAGGCACGCTTATGCCTGCCGGAACTTTTTACAGTACTGCTTATCGGCTCAGGCGCAGCCTTCCTCTGCACAGGGGCGCTGCTCGGCACGGCAGCCTGCAGCAGCCGTCTTTTAGCCTTTTCTTCTAAATAAAAATCATAATTGCCTTTATAATCACAGACCCGGTGATCTTCCAGTTCCCAGATCCTGTCAGCGATCTCGTTGATAAAATAACGGTCATGGCTGACCACCAGTACCGTCCCGTCAAAAGCAGTCAAAGCAGCTTCCACAGTCTCCCGCGCCATAATATCAAGATGGTTGGTCGGCTCGTCCAGCACCAGGCAGTTTGCCCCGTCCAGCACCAGCTTCAGCAATACCAGACGTGCCTTCTGTCCGCCTGACAAAGTGCCGATCTCTTTAAAAACGTCGTCGCCGTGAAACAGCATCCCGCCAAGCAGTGAACGCGTACGTTCCTCAGTAAAGCCATATTCCACCAAAAAATTATCCAGCAGCGTCTGTTTGGGAGCAAGCCTTTCATAGCTCTGCGAAAAATACCCCACCTTCACACGATTGCCGATCTGCGCTGTTCCCTTCAGCGGCGGCAGCTCGCCTAAAACAGTTTTCAGCAATGTCGTTTTACCGGTGCCGTTAGGGCCCAGCAAGCCAACCTTTTCACCCTTACGCAGCACCAAATCTATATCATGCAGCAGTACATTATCGCCATAACCAACAGAAAGGTTATCCAAAATCAGCACCCGTTCAGCAGACTCCGGCGCAGGCGGCAGGCGCAGGGCAAATTCCTCATGCTGCACAGGCGCGTCCATCCGCTCCAGACGATCCAGCTGAGATTGGCGTCCACGCGCCATCTTACTTTTGATGCCCGCTTTAAAACGACGGATATAGGCTTCCGTCCGTGCGATATAATCCTGCTGCGAAGCATAAGCAGCTTCCAGTGTTGCAGTCTGGAGCTCTTTCTGCACCAGATATTTGCTGTAATTGCCTTTGAAGGAAGTCAGATGCCCGCCTTCCATTTCCAGTATCCGTGTAGCGATATTATCAAGAAACGCACGGTCATGACTGACTACCAATAGCCCGCCCTTAAATTCCTGCAGATACTTCTCCAGCCACTCAGTCATAGCAATATCCAGATGATTTGTAGGCTCATCCAAAATCAGAAAATCAGGCTGCCGCACCAGGGCCGCCGCCAGCATCATCCTGGTTTTCTGTCCGCCGGAAAAGTGCTCCGCCGTCTTATCCCAGACCGCTTCTTCAAACCCCAGGCCAATCAAGACTCTTTTAATAAACGCTTCATAATTATATCCGTCAACATGTTCGTAACGTTTGGTCACACGGGCGTATTCCTCTAAAACCCAGTCCAGCTCCGCACCCGGTTCCAGCTGGGCAGAACGTGCTTCCAAAGCCGCCAGTTCTTCACGCATCTTAACTATCTCCGGGCAGGAGCGCAGCATAAACTGCCACAAACTGCCGGTGCCGATATTCTGAAACCCCTGCTCCACATAACCGATCTTCAAGCCGGGTTCAAAACGCACCACACCACCGTCAACCGTTTCCGGAGCCAAAAGACAGCGCAGCAGCGTTGTTTTGCCGCTGCCATTTACGCCTACAAGCCCAATTTTTTCACCTTTATCGATCATAAAGCTGATATCCTTAAATATTTCATTAATGCCAAAACTCCTGGCAATTTTATCTACAACAAGCTGCATTTTTTCGTCCTCTGTTTTCTTCTTCCTGAACTCTTATTTTAACAAAAAAACGGCTTGAAAGCAAAAAGACCGGCTGCCCAGGCAAACCGGTCTTACATTTTCAGCCTTCATAGCCCTGCGGGTGTCCCTTATGCCATTTCCAGGCCGTACTGATAACTTCATTGACAGTACTGCACTTAGGCACCCAGCCCAGCTCGTCCCTGATCTTCTCCGAAGAAGCGATCAGCACAGCCGGATCGCCGCTGCGGCGGCTTTCTTCCACCACAGTAAAGTCTATCCCCGTAATCTTTTTAGCAGCATCGATGATCTCGCGCACGCTGAAACCATTTTCACTGCCCAGATTATACACGCGGCTCGCTCCTCCAGCCAGCAGATGCTTGAGTGCCAGAACATGTGCCGTTGCCAGGTCGCAGACATGAACATAATCACGCACACAGGTACCGTCTGCAGTAGCATAATCAGTACCATAGATGGCAACCTGCCTGCGTACGCCCTGCGCAGTTTTTAAAACCAGCGGGATCAAATGCGATTCAGGATCATGGTCTTCGCCGATATCACGGCTCGGCGAAGCTCCTGCGGCGTTAAAATAACGCAGCGCCACATAACGCATCTCATAAGCCATATCATAATCAGCCAGCATTTTTTCGATCATCAGCTTCGTGCGGCCGTAAACATTAGTCGGGTTCAGACAGCTGTCCTCTTTAATGGGAACTCTCTCAGGCTCTCCGTATACTGCCGCCGTCGACGAAAAAACGATATAATCTACGCCAGCGCCTTTCATTGCTTCCAAAAGATGCAGCGACCCCTCCACATTATTAAAATAATACTTGGAAGGATTTTCCATCGATTCGCCGACCAGACTGCTGGCAGCAAAATGAATGACCGCGTCGATCTCAAACTGGGCCATGATATGCTTCAAAAAAGCAACATCATGGATATCGCCCTCCACCAGCTGCACCTCTTCAGGCACTGCCGCCGCATGGCCTGTGGAAAGATTATCGTAAACGATCGGTGTGAAACCGTTTTTCTGCAATTCTTCAACTACATGTGAACCAATATAACCGGCACCGCCGGTAACCAGAACATTCATCATTCAATCTCCTTAGTTCTTACTGACAATAGTCTGTAAATATGCTAAAAACTTATCCTTCAGATCAGGACGCTTCAGCGCCATTTCCACCGTCGCCTCCAAAAAGCCCTGTTTATCGCCGACATCATAACGACGTCCTTCAAAATTATAAGCATACATCTTCTGCAGTTTAGCCAGCTCCTTCAATGCGTCCGTCAGCTGGATCTCATTACCGCGTCCCGGCTTGGTAGCCTCCAGGATCGGGAACACCTCGGGATTGATGATATAACGCCCCAAAACAGCCAACCGCGAAGGCGCTTCCTCAACGCCCGGTTTCTCGACCATATCTCTGACCGTAAAGGTGCGCGGTTCGGCCGTAGGCTCGGACGCTACGATACCATAAGACGATACCTTTTCCTGCGGCACCTCCTGTACGCCCAAAACACTGGCCCCGGTTTTATCATAAACATCCATCAGCTGTTTCAGCGCCGGTACTTCACCGTCTACTACATCGTCGCCCAAAAGCACCGCAAAAGGCTCATCGCCGATAAACTGCTTCGCGCATAAAATAGCATGCCCCAATCCGCGCGGCTCTTTCTGGCGGATATAGTGGATCCGGATATCAGAGATCTTTTTGACCATCTCCAGCTCCTGCGCTTTACCGCCGGCCGCAAGGTTCAATTCCAGTTCGATACTGCGGTCAAAATGATCCTCGATAGCACGTTTGCTGCGCCCGGTAATGATCAGAATATCTTCTATTCCCGAAGCAAGCGCTTCTTCAATAATATACTGGATCGTCGGCTTATCAACGATCGGCAGCATCTCCTTCGGTGTAGCTTTAGTAGCAGGCAGAAAACGCGTGCCTAATCCGGCCGCCGGAATAACAGCCTTGCGTACTTGTTTGATTGCAGTCATCTGTATCACTCTTTCTCCACTTGAACAGGAAATAAATTTTTAGATAAACACTTACCTTGATTGCCGCCAGCACCGATCAGACACGGGCTCTGTCAGGCTTCTTCGCCGCCGATCAGTTCCAGCAGTTCCGCTGTTTTTTCAGCCAGCAGCTTTTTATCGCCTCTGGTCTCAACATTCAGACGCATCACCGGCTCTGTATTGGAAACACGCACATTGAAACGCCATTCGGCATAATCAATGCTCAGCCCGTCCAGCTTATCGACCTGACCGCCGGGCGCATATTCAGCCTCGATCGCCGCCAGTACGGCCGCTGAATCTTCAACCTTGCGGTTGATCTCGCCGCTGCAGGGAAATTTTTCCATCCGTGCTTCGACCAGCTCCGACAAAGTTTTGCCGCTGGTGCATAACAGCTCCGCCACCAACAGCCAGGGTATCATGCCGCTGTCACAGTAGGAAAAATCTTTAAAATAATGATGTGCCGACATTTCGCCGCCGTACAGCACCTCATTGGCACGCATACATTCCTTCATAAAGGCATGCCCGCTCTTGCAGCGCACAGCAACACCGCCAGCCGCATCCACAACCTCCTGCGTGTTCCAGGTCAGACGCGGGTCATACATGATCTTGGCGCCCGGCTGCTTGCGCAGAAATACCTCTGCCAGCAAACCGACTATATAATAGCCTTCAATAAATTCGGCTTTTTCATCAAACAAAAAGCAGCGGTCAAAATCGCCGTCCCAGGCCACGCCCAGATCAGCCTGATATTCGCGCACCAGTTTTGCCGTAGCCTCGCGATTTGGTGCCAAAAGCGGATTAGGCACCCCGTTCGGGAAAGTCCCGTCAGGTATTTCATTGATCTTGATAAATTCAAAAGGCAGATATTTGGCCAGCTCGTTCAAGACCGGACCGGCGCCGCCGTTCCCAGGGTTAGCCACTATCTTCAGCGGTTTCAGCGCCTTGATGTCGATATATCCCAGCAAATGCTCGATATATTCCGGCATGATATCATAACGTCTTACAGCACCCTCCGTCTTGCCCGGCACCTTGACATGAGGAAAATCCTTACTGTCGACCACCATATCAGCGATCTCCATCAGTCCCGTATCGGCCGAGATCGGTCTGGCTCCTCGGCGCACGAGCTTCATCCCGTTATACTCTGCCGGATTGTGACTGGCCGTTACCATGATCCCCCCGTCAGCGTCCAGATGTGCCGTCGCGAAATAAATCATCTCCGTACCGCACTGCCCGATATCGATCACATCACTGCCGCCGTGCCGCAGCCCTTCCGTCAAAGCATCGACCAGCTCGCGCCCGCTCAAGCGTATATCATGCCCGACTACAACTTTTTCAGCTGCAAACATCGCCGCAAAAACGCGCCCTACCCGATAAGCCATCTCCGCATTGACCTCTGTCGGCACAACGCCGCGCACATCATATGCTTTAAACGCTTTCTTAGTTAATTCCATATTTCTCCGCTCCCCTATATCTTTCTGCAATTATCTGAAAACATGATAATTATTACTTTCTACCTCCACAAAAAAACTCCTGCTTAAAAAGTTATTTTTAAGCAGGAGTGCGTTACATCGCATAATTATTTTCCCTTAAAATATCCTCGGCAAATTCACCCAGATACCAGCGCGCCACTGAAAAAAACGGCTGATAATTGCCATCTTCATCCGGCAGCAGGATACTTTCCGCCAGCAGCGGCAAAAACTCCTCCAGCACCGCTCCGCCAGCCAAAGCACTGTTTATCTCGTCCTCCAGTATCCTGATCAGCGCCAGTCTCATCCGCTGCAGCCGCGGCGCGTTCAGATTCAGCTCGCGGATCGTATTGCGCGCCTTGGCCTGCAGTTTTTTCGGACAGGAACTTTCGTCAACGATCATCTTACCGGTATGCTCCTGATAACGAAACAGCCTGACTGACGCCGGTATCTTCAGTGGGTTCAGTATCCGCTCGGAAATCGGTTTCCCGCCCTTTGGTACATCACAGCTCCGGTCATTCTTCCTGCTGGAATAACGCCATTCAGGGTCCGACACATAAGGCTGGCTGCCGCCATGGCAAACACCAAGCAGATTATGCCAGTCCAGGTGATAATTGTGTTTTTCAAGCTGTGTAGCTACTTTGGGGAAGAAATGCTCCACCCTGAAATCATCAACATTGTCCTCAAACTCAGCCAGCTTGATACTGATCTCACAATACGCGCATAAACCGTGCTGATCCTGCAGCAGCTGCTGCTTTACTTCGCGGTAGCCCCTGCGGTTGCGCCGGCGGAAATGCTCCCAGGTCTCGTCCGGGAACGCCTTCACATAACTGCACAGGCGCTCGGGTGTAGCCGGAGATTTGTACACCCGTTTCATTTTTTCTTCCTCCTGAAAGACTTCATCCTGATTTCCGTATCAGCACGGACCAAAGCCGGTTCACACCCTTTAGACCATTCGTCCAGACGTTTGCGCAGCTCCCTGGCCTCGTCCGTATCCCATTTATCCTCGCTCACAAGCATCAGATACCTGTACAGGTCCTTCACGATCGGCAATGCCTGCGGGCGCGTGTCGACATTCTGAATATCCTTGAGCAGCTGAAAGCTTTCAGCGCCTAAAGAAAAGGCAGGTTTATCGATATTGATCAGATTATTGTCCCAGCGCAGGATACGGATAGCCTCAGCAGGGACCGTGCTCAGAACCTGCGGACTGTGAGTCGTCACAATAAACTGTACGTTGGGAAACGCCTTCCGCACATCATACACTACCGCCTGCTGCCAGGAAGGATGCAAATGCATATCGACTTCGTCGATAAGTACGATGCCCGGCGTTTCAAGAGCCGCCATGGCTCCAAGGTCAGGATTCAGCCGCACCATCCGGTACGCAAGATCTGCCGCCATACTGATCACGCTGCGGGTACCGTCACTCAAAGCCTCCAGCGGCAATACACCCATCGTTTCATGCATAATGATCAGATTTTGAAAAGCAAAGCTGTAATCTATATCCGTCCAGCCCATACTGCCGATACAGGTAATGATCGCCTGACGCACAGCCTTCAGCACTTCCGTATACGGATTCTTTTCATCCTTTTTACCGCTCTCGGCCAGATAACGGTCAAATTCCATCGCGCTCATCGCCGCATATTTGAACCACTGCCCAAAAGTATTATATGATGACGAAGGCTCCATACAATCGACGTAGCCGCTGCCGCGCTCCAGACTGATATCCTTGCGCAGCTCGAACAGCTTATTATCCTTCCACATCCTGCTGGTACCATAATAAGCCATGACCGGCAAAATTATTTTACTGTCGTTGACCTCCCGCAGCGCCTTGACCATATGCCGCCCATACTCGCTCAAAGCCTTCGCATTCAGGATCGTCGTCCGCCCCCCGGCCGCCTTCAATTCTCTTTTCCAGGTGATCTTTTCGCCGTCAACAACGCCTTCTGCCCCGATCACAACGGGATACTGGCTTTTCATCCGCAGCACATGCTCCAAAGTCCTGCCTACAGTATCTTTGGTCTGGCGTACGTCCGTATCACTGATCTGGTTGGCCTTAACACCGTCAAAGCACGCCAGATAAGGCCCTAAAGCTACAGCGACCGCATCTAGAATAGCTGTTTTGCCCTTACCGTTTTCAGCTACGATAACAGTCAGTTCTTTGTTGAAATCTATCTCAAAATTATCATAACAGCGGTAATTCTGCAAACATAAGCGACTGATATACATAGTACACCTCCAGAAGTATATTTTCTTTTATTATACCTTTTTTCAGTCGAATATGGAAATTTCTCTGCATTCTTTGTATAATAGATATATTATTTGAGAGTGAGAAGGTTTTAAAATGAATATTTTTCTCGTGATCGCTTTAGCAATGCTGCTGATCATCATCCTGCTGCGCCGCCACATCCCCATCGGTCCGGCGATCCTGGCAGGCGGCCTGCTGATCTGGGCTTTAGTAGCCCCTCAGTTCCATTATCTGGTCAGCGCCTTCACCACCACGCTTACCATGCAGCGCACCTACGACCTGATCCTGGCGCTCTATTTTGTCATGTGCCTGGAAATCGAGCTGCGTACCAGCGGCGCTTTAGACGGAATGATCCGCGCCCTGCAGCGCTTATTTGCCAGCGAAAAATTTACACTGGCCATTATGCCAGCTTTTCTCGGCCTGCTGCCTTCGCTGGGCGGCGCACGTTTTTCTGCGCCCATCGTCGAAGCGGCCAGCCGCAATACAGACCTTACCAAAGAACATAAAGCCGCCATCAATTTCTGGTTCCGGCATATCTTTGAATTTTCCAGCCCCATCATCCCCGGCATGATCATGGCCTGCAGCATCGCCGGCGTTGCCTTCAGCGACTTTATCGCCCACCTGTGCTGGCTGACCCTGCTGGCCTTTGCCCTGGGCTGGCTGGTGCTTATCCGGCCGCTGGATATGCCCGCTAACAGCAATGTAGATGTCGATCCGGCCGAACGCCGTCAGGACATTATGAACCTGGTCCTGTCGCTTTCCCCGGTCGTAATCAACTTCCTGCTGGTAGTTTTCTGCGACCTTAACGCCTCCACCGCTATGGCTCTGGTCACCTTCGCCATGATCCCGGTCCTGCGTATGACAAGCCGCGTCCTGAACATCAAAGAAGTTTTTACCGGCGCCTGCGACTGGAAAATGCTGATGAACGTTTTGTGCATCCTCTATTTTATCCAGATCCTGACCGATACCAACGTTCTGCATACCATCGTGGAAGATTTTAAAGCCTCGCCGCTGCCCGTACCTGTCATTATCGCCGCTATCTCCTTTATTATCGGCATCCTGACAGGTCTGTCACAGGGTCATGTAGCGATCGTTATGCCCATCGTAGCAGCCCTGTCGCCCGGCGACCTGAACCTGGCAGGCGTGGCCATGGCCTTCGGCGTAGCCGGACAAATGCTGACGCCGACCCATATGTGTTTTATCGTCACCCTGGATTATTTTAAAGCCGACTTCTTCAAGACCCTCAAACCGATGTTTATTTTAGAAGTCATGCTGCTGACAGTATTCAGCATCTATACCTGGTTCACCTGGTAACAGACCTTATCTATATAAAAAGGCCGGACTTAACAGTCCGGCCTTTTTTATTGGGTTTTATTGATTTTTATTTCTGGGCCGCCTTTACTTCCAGCGGTACAAAAACGAATTCGCTCAGCTTACCGTTTTTATCGAAACCATATACCGCGCGCACAGCCTGCTGCCTGCTGTAGCCTACAAGATACGTCAGGCGGTCGCCCTGGTCGAACCGCTCATAAACCGCAAAACGCATCGATTTCTGAATACCAAACTGTTCCTTCATCTGCTTTTGCAAAGCGGCAAAATTAGCCGCCGTCATCTTCTCTGCCAGCTCCGGCACCATATCTACCTGCAGCTGCGTTACAGCCGCAGCATCGCCGCTGAGTACTGCCATAAACTTATCGGCCACCTTCTGCTGCCTGTTCAAGTCACTGCCATCTCCTGCCGCATAACACATACCACTCACCACCATCATCAAAGTTAATATCAATAAGATTACTGTCTTTTTCATTACCATCCAACCCCCAACATTTATTCTTCAGCCTCAGCTTGTTCAGGCTGCTGTCTGTCAGCAGTTTCTTCTATATATTTTTCTTTCAGCTGCGTATAATCAGCAGCCAGTTTCTCATAAGCAACATCACGCTTTTCATTATCAGCCTGCAAACGCCTGTTATCCTGCTCCAAAGCCGCCAGACGCTCCAGCACCCTGTTCAGTGTTTCCTGCTCAACGCCAGCAGCTTTGGCCGCTTCCTTCGCCTTGCGCTCTGCTTCCGGCAGCCTGTCCAGCGCTATGCTGATACCCATATTCATCATATGCTTGCTGCTGGTCGTCGATGCCCCGATACTCAACATCGTCCGTTTGTCAGGGCGATAGAACCCGCCTACTGCCAGCGCCTGCTTGCCCTCATAACTGCCCATCGCCATTGCGAAATCCGCACGGCTGTTGGCGTTTTCAGGCTGCGGATGCAGACCTGCCAAAGCGGCGCTCAGTGCGCCCACTTCCTTGATCTCGACTCCCATACGGTTGACCCTGCCGTCCAGCTCTCGCATATCACTCTGCATACCTTCAATGGCGCTGCCTACTTCTATCGTGCTGCCGTCCTCGCGTTTCAAGGTCACTTCGCCGCTGCCGATCGTGGTGCCGCTGGTCTTGGTGACTTCTTTCTCGTTGCCGTCAGCGTCTTTTTCCGTAGTCGTCGTTGTTTTGCTGACGCTGATACTGTCGCCGGTCATCGTGGTCGTGCCGCTGGTGTCTTTAGTAACCTTTCCGTCTTTGTCAGTTACCTTATTGCTTGTGCTCAGCGTCATGCCTTTTTCATTCGTGCCGAAGCTGCTTTCCTTCACCGTCACATTGTCTTTGCTGTCGGTCGTGGTCTTGCTGGTCGTCACGCTGGTACCGCCTGCCGAGGTATTATTGACGGTCTTGGTGCTTTCCTTACCGTCAGCCGAGGTTTTCTCAGCCGCCTGTGTCGTTCCGTTCACAGCGCTGGTCTTAAAGTCATTAGTCACTGTATTCCCGTCGGCATCAGTACCGCTCAAATGGTTGTCTACGGCGTCAGTCTGGCCGATAGTACCTCCGGCTACAGTTACCTTATTACCGTCTACGTATAACTCGTCCGTATCTATCCTGCCGGTAGTCACCTTATTGCCCTGGATCGTAGTATCCAGCTGGCTGCCTGTGCCGTAAGCCGTATCACCGCTGTGGGTAAATTTGGCGCCGTCTGCCGAGGTATTGCTGAAACCGTAGTCGCCAGCTTTGCTGCTCAGGTTGCCGTTAGGGGCAACGCTGAATTTGGCTGTGCTGGTATCGCTGCTGCTGCTGACGCCGATATACAGTCCTTTATCCGTAATAAAGCCGTCGGTGTCGTTGACGACCGAGCTGTTTTTACCAACGTGGATACCATCTTCATTGATCTTGACCTGATTCTTTTCGCCCTCGGCCACCAGAATACCGTCTTTACTGATAACTGTTTTATTCTTTTCACCATCAGCGACAACGATCGAATCGCTGGCATTGACTTTATTAGTGTCAATACCGTCAGTAGTGATACTGGTATTGCCTTCGATGTTAGTAGTATCGCCGTCAGGCTTGTGGATGCCGCTGGTATTGGCACTGCTGCCACCGCCGCCCGTACCGCCGCCTCCTGTGCCGTTGTCTTCCAGCGATTTTACCCGCTGATCCAGCCAGCCAACGTCCACTCCGTCCACTTTACCGCCGCTCAGGCTCACGCCGCCGATTTTACCATCACTGCCAAAAACAACGCCGTTGATACTGCTGACGCCTGTCACTGCGCCTGCGGCAAAATTTACGCCGCCGAGAGCAGCCGTCGCCGCTTCCAGGTTCGCTGTTTTCAAGCCGTCTTTAGTAAAACTGGTTGTGTCTTCGATTATTGTTTTGCCACTGTTTTCTACAACGTCAGTGCGTTTGATGCCGCCCATGTCGGCGGTAGCCACGCCATCCTGTTCCAGGCTGTCCAGACGTTCCGACAATGCTTTGATACTGACGCCGCCTACACTCAAACCGTCAGTTGCGTTGCCGCTGATAGCGACGCCGTTCAGATTGTCCGCCGTTACCGAGCCTGTTACCAGACTGGTGTGATCGATATGCGTACCGTCAGCATCGGCATATAAAGCAATGCCGCCGGCCGCTTTTTTACCTACGTGGATACCGCTGGCATCTACTGTGACCTGCTTATCAGTGCCCTCACCGAAAATAATCGCGTCATCTGTGATTTGAGTATGGGTTTTAGCACCCTCATTGCCAATAACCACGCTGCCGCTGAACTTACTGCTTCCGGAAGCAGTATCATAGCTCAGCCCTGCCGTTTTGCCAGTCACTTCCTCCAGCCCGCTTTGAATATCTGTTACAGTCGCGCTGGTCGCCAGATCCTTCGTTGCTTCAACGATCTTCTCATTGATTTCGGTTTGCGTATACGCGTCAGTAATGCCGTAACCGGCCAGCGTAGTCGCTTTATCTGCCTTGCCGCTTTGCAGCTCCGTAACATCTTTTACCAGACCGCCATCAGCGTCACCAACTGTTGTTTTTAAAGTATCGACGTCACCTGCTTTAGCAAAGGCCGTATCCGCCGCTGCTTTGCTGTAAACGCTGTCGCTCTTAGCGTAATCAGCAAGTTTGGTGTCTACTGCTGTAGTAGTTGCGTAATCAGCGAACTTCGTATTCATATCTGTAGTAGTCGTATAATCAGCCAGCGCTGTTTTAGCGGCATATTTATCAGAAAGTTTTTGGCTTCCTTCTACAAATTCACCTGCTTTTACCGTACCGCTGGCAGTTACGGCATTAGTAGTGATGCCGCTGCTGCTGATCGCCGTATTGGTTTCGATAGTAGTCGTTGCCGTATCCTGATTCCGGTCGATGCCTTTGGTATTATCGGTAACTACATCACCATTACTCAGCGCCGTCAGGTCGATGCCGCCTACCATTACTTTCGATTCGTCTTTTTTGATCTCTATACCGTTGACAGTTTTAGCCGTTAAAGCGCCGTCATTGCCAAAGCCGAAGCCTGTTGCGCCGACTTTAAACTCACCTGCCGTCAGTACAGTCGCCGTCACGCCGCCAGTAAAGGTGGTAGTATTCTTGCCAGCGTCATAACTCATACCTGTAGCGGCTGTTTCCAAGGCTGCCGCTCTGCCGCTCAAAGCATTATCGGCTGCTTTGTAAGCGGTATCCAAAGCGCCTACTTTGGTATTGACTGCCGCCAACCCTGTAGTGCTGTCATTGACTACTGTTTCCAAAGCTGTTGCCCTGCTGCCTAAAGCGGTATCGGCGCTGTCCAAAGCGCTCATTTTCGTATCATAGGCAGTCTGTGCCACTTTTGTATCGATATTATTTTGCAAAGTCGTATCCGCTGCTGCAAAATCAGTCCGTATCTGCGTATCCGCTGCTTTGTAAGCAGTATCCAAAGCACTGACCGTCGTATTGGTCGCGTTCAGCTGCTTGCCTGTTACAGCTTCCGTACTGACAGCACTCAAAGCCGCGTCCGTCAGTCCGCCCACTTTGCCGCCGCTCACTATTACAGCGCCTACAGTTACTTTGCTGGCCGTCAGTCCTGCCGTCGTCAGTTTATTATTACCGTCTACCGTCAGACTGCCATTATTCAAACTGCTGCTGCCCACTGCAAAACCCGTATTCTGTACTGTGGCTGCGCCCACCGTCAGCTTGCCGTTTTCCAGCGTTGTAGCTGTCGCACCGCTGACCGTTGCTTTATTCGTTGTTATACCGCTGCTGCTGATCTTGGTGTTGGTTTCGATACTGGTAGTCGCCGTACCTGTCGTATCACGTTTGATACCTGCCGTATCAGCAGTGCCAACGCCGTCAGCACTGATGCTGTCAACAGTAGTTTTCAGCGCGCTCACATCCACGCCGCCCACTTTATAGTGATTGTCGGCGCCTTTTTCCAATGTCACGCCGTTGAAGCTGTTATTGGTTATCGCAGCACCGTTAAATACACTGGTGCCGCTGATACCTGCCACCGCAACTGTCACGCCGTTATAAGTGCCGGCCTTGGACAGGTTACGGCTGGCGTCGATAGCAATACCGTCGATGCTGGCAACTCCTGTCATAACTCCCGCAGAAGCAAAGCCAACGCCGCCCAAAGTCGCCGCCGTACTGGTAATATTCGCCATCCCCGTCAGGTTATCGCCGGCAGTATTGAATTTTGCAGTCTTTGTTTCCAAAGCTGCTGACCTGCTTCCTAAAGCAGTATCTGCTACCTGATAAGCGCTTTCAAGCGCTGTTTTAGCTGTGCCGATATCTGCCGTTACCTGCGTTTTAGTTGCCATATCGGCAGTTGCCGCAGTTATTTTTGCATCAGCAGCAGTCTTTGTATAAGCGTCGGTAATGCCGTAACCTGTAAGCGTGGTCGCTTTATCTGCCTTTTTTCCTATCGCTGTATCAGTTTCAGTCTTTGTATAGGCATCGGCAATACCGTAACCTGTAAGCGTGGTCGCTTTATCTGCCTTTTTTCCTATCGCTGTATCAGTTTCAGTCTTTGTATAAGCGTCGGCAATACCATAACCTGTAAGCGTAGTTGCTTTATCTGCCTTTTTACCTATCGCCGTATCGGTTTCAGTCTTTGTATAGGCATCGGTAATGCCATAACCTGTAAGCGTGGTCGCTTTATCTGCCTTTTTTCCTACCGCTGTATCAGTTTCGGTCTTTGTATAGGCATCGGTAATGCCATAGCCTGTAAGTGTAGTCGCCGCATCCGCTTTGCCTGCAACGTCAGTCTGCATTTTCGTTACGTCGACGCCGCCAACTTTATAGTGACTGTCGGCGCCTTTTTCCAGCGTCACACCATTAAAGCTGTTACTGGTGATAGCCGCGCCGTTGACTTTGCCGTCCGTACTAAGCGTTACACCATTAAAAGCAGTTCCTGTTATCGTCGCTCCGTTGACAGTTTTGGCAGTCACAGCGCCGTCTTTAGCAACTGCAAAGCCCGTACTGCTGAACGGCGTATCAGTTTTGCCAATCACGGCATTGCCGCCCACGGTCAGCCCCGTGCTGGCATCCGTGCCGCTGACGGTTACACCGTCGATACCTGTAACGCCTGTCAAAGCACCGTGCATTTCAATATCGGCAACATTTACCAGACTGCGGAACATGTCGTCACCATGAGTGTTGCTACCATCACCATATTTATCACCAGCCTTATGTCCGAAGGATACCTGATTCTCTGCCGAGGTACTGCTATCCTCACCTAGTGCTACACTGTAATCATATTCAGAGTAACTGAAAGTTCCGATTGCTGTAGTAGTACTACCGTCAGCACGTGCACAGAGACCAATAGCCATACCATCATTAAGTGCCGTAGCACCATTCCCAATAGCTACAGACCCGTCACCGCTTAATTTTATATCAGCGCCTATACCTACAGCTTCTATGGCCTGATTATCAATGTTCGTACCGATCATTACCGACCATGCTTCAGCGTAATAAGTATCGGGGGCAAGTGTGCCAATAAGCAAACCTTCTTGATTATTCATGCTGTCTTTGGCAAAAATCACTCCGTTGATGCTGGTGACGCCGTTCAACTCGCCTTTGCCATTGCTTTCGTAAAGGCCAGAAGTTGTATTTTCCTTCCACTCGCCGCCCAGGCTGATGTTGCCGTGCATTTCGATGTCGCTGATACCTGCCAGGCTGCGGCGGTTCGTCCATTCATTTTTTGTACTACTCCATTGTCCGAAAGACACCTGATTAGCAGCTGTTGTAGTACTACGGGAACCGATAGCGACGCTGCCAGTATGTTCCTCGCCAACTTTTGCATACTCACCTAAAGAGATACCATTTGCTGCCTTTGCAAAAGCATCACTACCAATGGCAATACTATTTTCTCCAAGAGCACTAGATGCACCACCAATTGCAATACCGTAACTAGCAGTTACGGTATTGCAATGCCATTGTACGCATCCTCAGGAAGATCAACATTACCAATTCCCACTCTACTATTCTCTACATCCAATATAAAATCACCATCGTTGATGCTGGTTACACCTGTCAAACCGCCGTGCATTTCGATGTCGGAAATATTTGTCAGGCTGCGGAACAGGTCTGTGTCATAGGTAGCGCTGCCGCCGGTACTCTCTTTATCTCCGGCTTTGTGTCCGAAGGATACCTGATTGGCAGCACTGGTTGCACTCTCTGAACCGATAGCAACGCTGTTAGTATGTTCTGCCGCAACAGTAGAATTAGCACCCAGAGCAGTACTGTTTTCCCCTTCAATTCTACTATGATAACCGATCGCCGTTGAGCCTACACCCTCTGCATAGGCATCACCACCTAAGGCTGTACTATGATCTTTAGTAGCCGAAGACACAGCACCAATTGAGATAGAATAACTCCCCCTTGTAGTGACATTATAACCAAGAGAAATAGCATAAGATCCGTCAACATAATTACCTTCTCCTAAGCTGATAGTACCCATGGCATTAGGACCAAGATAAGCACCGATATTTACAACAAGAGCATCACCATCGTTACCAATAAAAACTTCCGTATCGTTGATACTAGTAAGGCCGGTCAGCTTGCCTTTGCCATTGCTTTCGTACGCATCAGAAGTTGCATTCCTCGTCCACGTGCCGCCCAGGTTGATAGTACCTTCCATATCAATATCGCTGATGCCTGCCAGACTGCGGCGGTTTGTCCAGGTGATTACTTCCGGTCCATCGTCTGTTGTAACTTTGCCTGTACCGAAGGATACCTGATTGGCAGCTGTCGTAGCACTATCGTAACCGATAGCGACGCTGCCAGTATGTCCCTTCTGAACATATGCACTAGCTCCAATAGCAGTACCTCTTTTTTCATAAACGGTACTGGCATTGCCAATTGCGGTAGAATCTTCTCCCTCCGCAGTAGTGCTAAAACCTACAGCTGTAGCATGATCACCAGCAGCATCAGCACCGCCCCCAATCGCCAGAGAATAATAATAATCTCCACTCAGATAAGTACCAATGGCCAGACTGGGATTATCCGCAATATACTGAAACTCAATTCCGCTGATCTTAGTAATGCCAGTCAGCTCACCTTTGCCATTGCTTTCGTACACTCCAGAAGCATTCTTCGTCCACTCGCCGCCAAAATTAGGGTTGGGGTCTGCGGCATCAGCCAGCGGCATGACGCCGTAGTCGCTGCCCGCAGCTGAGCGCGTACTGTAGCCGATGACCGGCACAACGACGGTTTCTTCTTCCCCGGCGTCCGCTTCACCGCCGGTTTCGCTGTCCGCTGCTTTTGCGTCCTTTGTTTCCTTTGTTTCCCCGGCCGCCGACGTTTCCGTCTGCACTGACGCTTCCGCCGCCCACAGCGGCGGCGCAGACCACATCTGCACACTAATCGCCAGCAATACTGCCGCCACCAGCCTTTTGGCACGTATCTCCCTTTTACTCACTTCGTCCATCTCCCTTATTCATCGCTTTTACCTTTTTAAACCGGACGCGCTTTTGCGGGGCTGCAGTATTTGCAGCAGCAGGCGCACTTCTTCCAGCGAATAGCTTGCTTCTTCTTCCTCAACCGCTTCCATTTCCGGCTCGTCCCTGTTTTCGCCCCAGGCCACCGCCGCTTTTGTGTCCAGCAGTACTTCCAGCGCGCACCCCAGCGTATTGGCGATACGCAGCAGCAGCTTCATGCTGATCCGGGCATGGTCATGCTCAAGATTGCACAGGTGCGTCTGGCTGATGCCGATGCGCGCCGCCAGCTCCTGCTGGGTGATATGGCAGGCGCTGCGCAGATATTTGACGTTGCCGCCGATCTGACGCAGGCATTTTTCGTCGTACATGTTCCACTCCCTGTATTTTATATAAACAAATAAAAAGCACTTAAAAATATAGCTTTAAATTATCTCAACGAATATTTTAAAACTACATTTTTGTTTTTATGAACATACAGCAATATCTTTTGTTATTATAGCACCTCTGTACCCCCCCACAAGACGCGAGAAATGTTTTCTATACATTTTTGCTTTTCGCCGCGCTACACTTGGCGCCGCCGGCCTATGTAAACGGCTTGGCGGCTTGGTTTCAAAGATTGGGCAAACGGCGGAAAAATTTTTTGAAAAAATTTTCCCAGTCTCTGCTTTACGGCCCTTAAAGGCGGTATCTTACTTTTGCTGTTTTGGCAAACGCAGCAAAAGCTCTTTCTGCCAAGGCCCGGGATCTAATTTTTCCTGCTTCTCCTGCACCCCAACGGACGGCCGCAAAAAAATTTAGCCCCTATCTTAGAGATAGGGGCTAACAGGCAGGAAGGGAGATTTTGCTATTTACTTTTTTAAAAAACAGGCGTACACTAGCAACTGTTATGCATAACGCTTTACAGTATGGCCTGCCATCATAAAACCAAGGGATTTGATCATCATAAAAAATATTAACACTCCAAACAATACAAAAAACGACCAGACACCTCCCAGCCGCCTGCAGCTGCTGATAACCGCCGCGCAAAGCGGCGACAGACAGGCACTGCTGCAGCTATGCGAAGATTTCAGCCCGCTTTTAAAAAGCGAGGCCCACCGCGAAATGTTTTACCGGTCGCTGGGTAAAGATGCCGAAGGTATCGCCGTGCTGTCCCTGATCGAACTGATTTTGAAATATGACGGCGCCGATTTTGCCAACTGGCCTGGGCTGGCGCGCTGTAAGGTGCATTTTGCCCTTTTTGACGCCATGCAGAAGCAGGGGCAGATCTGGGAAAACGAAGCGCAGGTAGATACTGAAAGCGCCGCCGGGACCGAACTGCTGGAGGCCTGCCGTGATGCTGACGGCAGCCTGGACGAGCTGGCCCGGCTTTTACTGTCGCTGGATCTGCAGGAAGCTCTGCGTCAGCTGAACCCCGCCCAGCGGCAGGTGATGATGCTGCTGTTCGCACAGGAGCTGAAACCTTCCGAAGCAGCAAAACGTTTAGGCTGCAGTGTGCGCAATGTCACCAAGCACCGATTAAAAGCACTGGACAAACTGCGCGGGCTGCTATAAAAATACAAAAGGACTGCCGTTTGGCAGTCCTTTTTTTACGCCGTTTTATTTAGCGGCTTCTTTATTTTCTTCTTTTTGCGGCAGAGCAATACCGAAATCACCTAATAAAGGTTTTTCGTTTTTGACTGCAAACAGGAAGCTCATCATTGCTTCGGGCTGTTTGGCAAATTTCATGCTGTATCTTAAAATATCAGCATCGGCGCCTTTTTCTATCACTACTAAACGTTTTTCACTGACAGCGCCAAAGTTTTTATCCATCTGCTCTTTGAAATTTTTAAAAACTTCTTCTGTAAAGTCTTTTTTCATACCGTCAGTCATCATGGAAGTTACGGCAGAATAATTGGAAGCTGCCAAAAACTTGTTGACCATGGCTTCTTCAGCGTCAAGCACTTTACC
>ENA-UESL01000653-UESL01000653.1-human-gut-metagenome-genome-assembly--contig:-NODE-653-length-18529-cov-32.231032_pt1 | contig 18529 bp, 20 predicted proteins | sample MGYA00243008_ERZ508009 | MGnify/ENA primary metagenome ERZ508009 (study PRJEB26167, sample SAMN06115396) | human gut metagenome | host: Homo sapiens | place: China:Guangxi | collected 2016-06-08...
TTAATGTATTATTGATGCGGTGAATATATTAAATTTAAAAATATTACGATATTGTTCATTCTGCGTTTATAATTCATACCTTTTTCCGAATAAATCATCTCAATGCATCATTGTAATTGATCAAATCTATCTCATTAATCTACAATTTCAATTGGTTCAAACAGGGTAGTTAACCCATAATTCACAGTGCAGGCAGTTTGTATGCTGTTTTCCACCCATTACAGGAATAATGAACACAATGAAGAAAAGTTTATTCTTGGGAGTTATTACTCTGGCTTATGGAATGAGTTTGCAGGCTTTGGCTTCTGATACAATCGATGGAAAGCTAACAATCATCGGGCATATTGTTGAGTCCACATGCCATATCGATATGACAGGTGGCGAGCCTCAAAATGATTGCCAGTCAGATGCGGCTCGATTGACGGCTGGAAACGACAAACCAAACTACCAAGGGGTCAATACGAACCGTGTGATGTTACCGGGTGATACGACACGGCAAATAGTGCTCAATACCTACGATTAATGACCTCAGAATGAATCTTGTCAAACGGCAGTTTTACCCAGCGTAATACTGCCGCTTCTTTAATTTTTCCTTCTATTACATTTGCTTTCCGTTATTTATTATTATCGTCAATTACTTAAATATGTATTATCTAATTCTTGAATAATGCTTAGTGAAATTTGCTTTAAATCAAATAAAACATCATTTCACATTGCGGTAAAATTATTCTCGTGACATTTTGATTTCGAAGTTGTTAAAAGGATGTGTTTATTAAAGTTAATAAGGAATGACCAATGAAAAGATCCATTATTTTTTCGGCAATGTTACCATTTTTATCTGTCGGAATGGCGCATGCTGCGGATATCACTGATGAGGGACAGTTAATCATTCAAGCAACTGTAGAAGGGTCTTCTTGTCATTTTAATTCCAATGGTGGTGACTCGGCAATTATTGATATGGGTACAATTTCAACTTCTGATGTGTATAAAATTGGTATCGGAGCTATTAGCAATACAAAAGTTTGGAATACCGATGCAGATTCAATTGAAATTATTTGTCCGTCTACGGTAGAGTTAAAAAATATTACCTTTTCACCAACTAAATTCTCAGAACATCCGGGACTATTACAGGATGATGAGGACGATACTACCGGCGTAGGGTTCGCTGTTGATTTTTATAACACCACCACGAGTTTCGTTAATATCAACGAGAAAGACCAGGTTGTGGATGTTAGTGGGTTGAAAGGTGAGTCCATTGGAAATGAAGGTGTCAAGTACACCTTAAAATTTGATGCCCGATGGGCACGACTGGCTCAGGTTGTTAACGCTGGCGATGTAAAATCTACGATAAAATTTACTGTTGAAACTGATTAATTCTAAATGGCTATATTGTCGGGATGACTCGACAATATAGCGCTATCAATAAGGTAGTGTATTATGAAACGGATTTTACTTTCAGGCCTGATAGCATTGACGCTCCCGGCACACGCTGATATCGTGATTTATGGCACCCGTGTTATATATCCGGCAGAGAAAAAAGAGATTATCGTTCAGTTGATGAATGAGAGTACCAAGGCATCACTGGTACAATCCTGGATTGATGATGGCGATACTACATTACCTCCGGAAAAAATAGATGTACCATTTTTGCTGACTCCGCCAGTTATCCGTGTTAAAGGTAATTCAGGGCAGCAAATAAAAATCAAAAAAATTGCCAATAACTTACCAAGTGATAAAGAAAGTCTTTTTTATTTTAATGTGCTGGATATACCCCCAAATACAAATAATCAAGATGGGAAGAATACGCTAAAATTTGCCATGCAGAACAGATTGAAATTGCTGTACCGACCTAAGAGCGTCGAGTCAGTCACACAAAATAGTATTAAAAAGTTAAGTTTTTCTCGCAGCAACGGTGGGCTAAATTTAAATAATGCTACTGCGAATTGGATTACCATTCCCAAGATTGAAGCGAACAGAAATCAGCTAAATGGTAAAACTATTTTATTACCACCGTTATCCAGTCAACTGCTCCAACTGAGAAATAATGGTAGCAATCAGTATGTTGTGACCATTATTGATGATCGCGGTAATTATGTTAGCGATACGCTCAGAGTTAAATAATATGAGGTGTGGCCATGTTAAGGATAACTCCACTTGCTTCCACGATATTTTTTCTGTTGTTCTCGGGTCAGCTATTTGCTGAAGAAGAAACATTTGATACCCATTTTATGATGGGGGGATTAAAGGGTGAAAAGGTCAGTGATTTTAGATTTGATGGTGAAAAACCGATTTCTGGAACCTATGATCTAGATATCTATCTTAACAACCAATGGCGTGGAAAATATGAGTTGAATGTCAAAGATGAACCTGATGACACGTGTTTGACATGGGATCTCATTCATCGTCTTGGGATTAAGTCTGAAGGGATTAAAGTCGATAAAGAAGCACAATGTGTGCCTTTAAAAACTGCACTTAAAGGGGGAACTTCGACTTTTGATGTGAGCCGATTTCGCCTTGATCTCAATGTCCCGCAGGCTTTTGTCAATGAACTTGAATACGGTTACGTCGAGCCTGAAAACTGGGACAGGGGGATTAATGCGCTGTATACTTCCTATTATGTGAGCCAATACTATAGCGATTATAAAGACTCCGGTAACAGTAAAAATACTTTTGCTCGTTTTAATAGCGGGTTGAATTTATTTGGTTGGCAACTACATTCTGATGCCAGTTACAATAAGACTGATGATAGTAATGGTGAGTGGAAGAGTAATACGCTTTATCTGGAGCGCGGCCTCCCGGAAATATTGGGCACATTGCGCGCGGGTGATATGTACACATCATCAGATATTTTTGATACCGTTCGGTTTTGCGGGGTGCGCTTGTATCGCGATATGCAGATGCTGCCGAACTCAAAACAGAATTTTACGCCGTTAGTTCAAGGGATTGCACAAAGTAATGCCCTTGTCACTATTGAACAAAATGGTTTTGTTGTCTATCAAAAAGAGGTACCGCCGGGCCCCTTCTCGATTGCCGATTTGCAGTTAGCAGGCGGCGGGTCGGACCTCGACGTTAGCGTGAAAGAAGCGGATGGTACCGTTACGACCTATCTGGTTCCTTATTCGTCTGTACCTAATATGTTACAGCCTGGCGTGTCTAAGTATGATTTTGTTGCGGGTCGCAGCCATATTGAAGGCGCCAGCAACCAAAGTGATTTCGTTCAGGCCAGTTATCAGTATGGCTTTAATAATCTATTAACGCTGTATGGCGGTACAATGCTGGGGGATAACTATAATGCTTTTACGCTGGGAACTGGCTGGAATACGCGCATTGGTGCTGTTTCTTTTGACGCCACGCAGTCACATAGTAAACAGGATAATGGTGACATTTTTGATGGCCAGAGTTACCAGGTTGCGTGGAATAAATATGTTACGCAGACAGGGACGCGATTTAGTTTAGCGGCATACCGATATTCTTCTCGTGACTATCGTACATTTAACGATCACGTATGGGCGAATAACAAAAACAGTTATCATCGTGATGAAAATGATGTCTACGATATTGCTGATTATTATCAGTATGATTTCGGTCGTAAAAACAGTTTTACAGCCAACATCAATCAGTCGCTTCCTGAGGGGGGGGGAGCCGTATCGCTAAGCACATTATGGCGTGACTACTGGGGACGTAGCGGTAGCAATAAAGATTATCAACTGAGCTACACCAATAGTTGGCAACGGATTAGCTATACGCTTTCTGCTAGCCAAACCTACGATGAAGATCATAATGAAGATAAACGTTTCAACATCTTTATCTCCATACCCTTTAACTGGGGAGATGGCATATCCACGCCACGGCGACAGGTATATCTCTCGAACTCGACCACATTTGATGATGATGGTTTCGCATCAAATAATACCGGTATCAGTGGGATTGCAGGCGATCGCGATCAATTTAACTATGGTTTAAACCTGAGCCATCAGCGACAAGACAGCGAAACCAGCGCTGGGGCAAACGTTACGTGGCGTGCTCCTGTTGCAACGGTTAACGGTAGTTATAGTCAATCTACAAAATATAAACAAAGCAGTGGCAGCATCTCCGGTGGGGTTGTGGCGTGGGCTGGTGGTATAAACCTGGCAAACCACCTTTCTGAGACTTTCGCCATCATAAATGCCCCCGGACTTGAAGGTGCTTATATCAATGGGCAGAAATATCGGGAGACCAACAGTAAAGGTACGGTGGTATATGATGGGATGAGTGCGTACCGTGAGAATATGCTGACACTGGATGTCTCTAATACCAATAGTGAAACAGAATTACAGGGTAACCGTAAAAGTGTTGCGCCATATCGTGGGGCAGTGGTCAAAGCGCAATTTGATACCGACCAGCGTAAGCCCTGGTATTTTAAAGCACTGCGACCGGATGGTTCCCCATTAACCTTTGGTTATGAAGTGGAAAGCGAACAGGGCGAAAATATTGGTCTGGTTGGGCAAGGCAGTATGTTGTTTATTCGTACTAATGACGTACCTGCAAAAATAAAAGTTGCCATTGATAAACAACAAGGACGTTACTGCACAATCTCCTTCAATCAGGAAATTGATGTCAGTAAGACATACTCATGTCAATAAAAGGATAATGATGATGAGATGGATACTGTTAACGGTATTAACATTATGCTCTTTTTGGGCACAGGCTGATAAATGTGATTTTGTTCCTCCGCCAAATATTACGGGAGCATATTCTTTCACCCCAGATTCGATGTCCGGTGTACTTGATGGTAGTGTTTTTGCTTCTGGCCAGGATAGCACTGTTGTACTGGACTGTAAGTCACAGGAGAGGGCATGGTTGAAGGCCGCAATGGCCATCTTGCATAGCAGTGAATATGCTTTTAAGGTAGGCAGTCAATATTATATTGTTTCCTTTTCAGTGAGTTATCAAGCAAAGGATATTGTTGCAAATAAAGCAAAGTATACATTGTCAGATTTTTTTGACATGGCGGGTTTAGTACTGAACTATTCAATTGTTGCGGCCCCAGACCGCGGGGCCGCAACGATCATCGCCCCTGGTGCGACTATCCCTCTCGTTACTGAGTTGAGCCTTGAATACTGTCAGGGAAATAAGGATAACTGTAGTTCAAAAAAATTAAATTATAATTTAAATGTTACGATTATGGTCGATATCACAACCTGCTATTTTGGTAATCAGGAAATTGATCTGGGGAGGATAAATATTAATGATCTTGATAAAAAAGAATTTGAGCTTCACCCGGTAATATTCACCTGTCAGACAAGTGGGGCCGGGAATCTGAAGTTTACGCCTGTTAATCTATTATTTTATTTTGAACCGATGAGTCCGTTGGCGGAGGATTCGATAACCCTGACCAACGATTATGGTACTGCGGCGAATAGCGCAGGGTCGGTAGGATTTCAGTTATCAATGGACGGTTCAACCAGTATTGGCTATGGCAGAAGTAACCTGTATCGTTCTGACACTGTGAAAGGGAATACAGTACCAATCAATATTTACGCCCGCACCAGAACGTATGCAGGGAAAGTCACTGCGGGAGAAACAATGAGTCGGGTAAAGGTCGTTATTGACTATAATTAAAAAGTAAGCAAAGCAGGAAATTCACGCACCCAACTATACTGGGTGCGTTTATTTTACCGGTGATAAAAAATCTCGCCATCGTAAGCTTTAATGATCTTAGCATCGGCATCATTGACCAGCACATACGCGCCGCCCATGTAGGTCCAGTGGGTGCCTGCCGTCGGCGCGGGCAGATTGCGTAGATTCCACTGTTTAATGGTGTATTCTTCGGTGAGATACAGTGGTGGGACCTTGTCACCGGGTTTGAAATGGGTGAAGTCAGCAATAAAGCTGCTCAGTTCATATTTATCGATACCGGTGGGGGCAGCTGTTGCGGTTGGCGCGGCCCAGACGACGCTGCTTGCAAGCAGAAGTGCACCCAGCAACATTTTATTCTTCATACCCATCCTCTCTACCTCTTCGGGTCATCAAAATCAGTCATGTATCATTCCTGGCATACCGGATGTCTGACAAGCACTATTTTGTGATCACTCCAGTCATTTCGTAAAAAGTGTAAATGAAAGTACAGAATTGCAGCAACCTTGACCAGTAGTTTCACTGTGGGGGCGGGTAGTACGCCAATTTACATCGCTAAGCACAGGCAGTATCCTGTTACTGAAACCAGCGTATTACGTTTGTGTTTCAACGACTCGGGGTGCCCTTCCTGGTGAAGGCTGAGAAATACCCGTACCACCTGATCTGGATAATGCCAGCGTAGGGGCCAAAATTTGGCCTACTTATCATGAGATTGCATCTCTTTTTGTCCGTGCTGAATGCACTTGAGGTACAAAAAGGGCTTAATCATGAGGTACAGAACTCTTCCATACACGTTTCAACGAAACGGCAATTACTATCTGCAAATCCGGCTTTCAAATGGCAGGATGTATAAAAAATCCCTTCTCACTGATAGTTATCGTGAAGCATCTGCTTTGATGGTTGGTGTTATTCCGCACATTCCTTTTGTTAAATCATTAGCTACACCGATCCCGATGTTTGATGCTTTTGTGTCAAACCTGATTGTGTCAGAACGTAAGTCTGTGAAAGTTCCGCAGTTACTCAGTCAGCCAATTGTTGTACCTACTGAAATCGTTGAGCCAGTGGCACAAGTTGTATCGGAAAGGGTGCTAACCCTTTCGGATGCGTGGGCGATGTACAAGGATGAAAAAGGGCGCAACTGGACAAAATCGATCTCAATGGCAAATGAGCGTTACATAGAAGTGTTGCTAACTGTCTTGGGAGGCGAAACTGATGTAACGATGATCACAAAGCAGGACATTAAGCAGGTGATGGAAGTTGTTGAGAACCTCCCTAAGCGCGTTGTACAGCCTTATCGATCAATGACCATCCAGCAACTGATAGAATGTGATGATGTGCCACCGGATGATCTCGTGGGTGTTGAAGCTATTCATAAGCACCTCAAAATCTACAAATCCTTGTTTAAAACTTTTCTCACTGAAAGCAAAGACGTTTTGCAGAAGTCCCCAACTGATGGAGTAGTGGCAGCACCTTCAAAAGCGAGGTTCGGTGCTTACAGCACAGCAGAGATGAAAAAGTTTGTGGGGTGGGCGCTAAAACAGCCTGACAACTGGCAAAAGTGGATCACATTGCTGTTGGCATACACCGGAGCCAGAAGAGGCGAGATTGCCAAACTGGAGAAGTCACAGATAAAATTCGATGAGGACAGCCAACGGCATTACTTCCTGATTGCAGAGGGAGGGCAGGGGAAAACTGAAAATGCTACCAGACAAGTAGTGATCCACTCGAAATTGATCGAATGGGGATTTATGGACTACGTTGATCGCCAATGGAAGGAGCGGATTTTCTCAGAAGTTGCAGGAACGAACATGACGAAGATAGGAAAAATGTTTTCAGATCTCCGTGATCAGCTTGGTATTGCGTATCTCGATGATTACGGGCAAAGACGACTTTTGCACAGTATTCGTCATTCTGTTTGCTCTACTGCGATGGCTGGATGGGTAAAGAACATTCTGCATCTACAACAAACGGTTGGTCACGAGAAAAGTGGCGGGATTACTAAACGCTATTTACATACATTTCCACTGCAAAGCATTTGCTATGTGATCGATGGTTTAAACTGGGAATAATAAATTTTGGTTATGTTCTTGTATTTATTCGTTTTTTCATGGATGATGATTTATCTGTAGACTTCTAATTTATGAGGTTTGAGGTGTTACTAAATAAATTAACTGTTGAAAAATTCCATTCGATAATGGAAAGTATTCTTGAGCGATTAGAGAAAGATGACTATCTCTCATGGGATTTTATCAATCGGTTATCCAAAAATGGATGGGTTCCCCCATTAGCTTTTGATTGTTATGATTACTTTCAATGCCCGTCATCAGAATTATCAGATAAAGAAATTGAATTAGGGTTCATGAGTTTTTTTGAACTTAATTTTGAAAGCGTATTTTTAAAAATAATAAATCTTGAAGAGAAACAAAATCCTTTTATCCACAAGATGTTATTAGAGGTAATTCAAGCATACAGGCAAGGATTTTATCAAATCTGTATTCCTTCATTGTTTGCAATACTTGAAAGGCATTTGGCTGATCTTTCAAATGATGGTGACTTGAGTAATGTGAAGTATAGTATGGGTTTGGCACGAAAAGTTTGGATTGAAAACGATGAGAACGGTCAATTCATTGAAAATGATAGTGAAATTCCTTATCAGTTTGTGCAGAGTATCTATTTAATTAAACAATTCTTAGATAAGTATTTTATGAAGATTGATTTTGAAAGTTTTGATTCGTTGAATAGGCACGCATTTGCCCATGGAAGACAACAATACTATGCAACACGTGTTGATGTTGTAAAGTTAATTTTTGTTATTACAAACATTATTAGTATGTATTATGAAATTGAATTCATTACTTCTGAGGAATAGAAATAAATGGCTAATTCAGTTGTAACAAATAAAAAAGGGAAAGGGATTTTTAAACGAGATGAATGGATTAAAGAGTCAAAAAGTCTTTATCTGTCTGCAAAGATGTTACGTAGTCAAGGAGATGAGAGTAAAAGGAAATTCTCTGATGCTAATAAAAATGATAAGTCTATTTATGAATTGATAGACATAGCGACTGCAACAGATAAAAGCAGTCGTCTTTTATTGGGCTATGCTTTTGAATTGCTATTAAAATCAGCGGTTTTACTTATGAATTATGGCGCTACTGAAAATACAATCTCTCAAAAGTTTAAGTTTTATAGCCATGATTTGCTATCTATGATTAAAGATTTAGAGCTATCTTTATCAGATTATGATTTAAATTTATTGGATCTTTTGTCTCAAGACATAGTACAGCAAGCTAGGTATCCAATAGGAATTATAAAAGATGAGCTTTATTTAAAAACGATTAATGAAAGAAATGCTAACCTAGCAAATAATAAGTTGTTTAATGAAATGGTTTCCTTATACGATAAAATAAAGTCAATGGTCGTGAAGTTAGATAATGATGTGGAGAATTGTGCTCATTTCAATTCATTAACTTTTAAAGATCTATCATTTTTTATGAGAGGCGGTGGAGGTTTAAATGCTCGTTGCATCGTAATTTATTCCTCTGATTACCCTCAAGAGAAAAAAACAAAGTCTTATTTAAAAAGCATTCTTGACCGAAATCCAAACGGGATAATGCGTTGGTATACAGTTTATTGGGATGAATACAACTTTTTTGAAGATACAGGTAAAAAACTAATTCCATTGAAAGATTAATTTGGTTTGTTAAGTAATAGTAATTTCTATGGTGAAATCGACTAAAGAGCAATTAGTATTCATTGTCAAAAGATGCGTGTGTATTTGCAGTGTTCGGACGGTCTGATCGTCACTGTTTCTGTATAATTGGCATTGCTGTAAACGCAAATCTTCGCGCTGTCTGTCTCCTGTTCGTCACTAAGAATCAGGGTTATCTGTCCGGCATTCGCCAGGGTTGGTAATAACGCCAGCGTCAGCACCAGTAAGCGTTTCATGTTGATCACTCCCAAATGTTTGCAAGGGCAGCGCCCACGCTCTTAACGTCAATCTTCAGATAGTTCATTGTCACTTTAGGATCTGAGTGGTTCAGCGCTTTCATTGCTAAAGCCAAATTCCCGTTAGACTTCTCCCACACCTGTGTGGCAGAAAACTTGCGAAAAGAATGGCACCCTACCGTTCCTTTAATCCCGACATTCTCCGCAGCCTGTTTGATCTCACGGTTCACCTGCTCACGGCTTACAGGCGTTTTTCCTGATGCACGGTTGCTGTGTGACGTGAAAACGTATTCGTCTTTCGGGAATGCCTGGCGGCGACGTTCTACGATTTCCCACACCTTTGCAGGGACAATTATCTCCTTCTTCTTGCCCGTCTTACTCTCCATCACTTCCAGCGTGTTTCCTTCCTTGAACTGTTTGAACTTCAAATTCACCGTATCCCCTACACGTAAGCATAAAGAGGCCATAGTGATCGCAACGTCTGCGAATAGCTGTTTGTTATGACTCTCAAGCCAGCTTATCAGCTTAAATGCCTCTGCTTGGGTGATTATCTTCGTGGTCGCCATCTACTTATCTCCATCAATAATGAAACTGTGAAATAAGATTATGATCATTTTCAGTAAGTTACAATCATCTAATCTCACATTTCTTTGATGGGTGGTGGAGCGTTGCGCCATTTCCAGCACTATTTAACGCGAAAAAGCACGGTCCCCTGTTTGAAAATCGAACTATTTCGGAATATCTTGAACAAAATCATAATGTTGGCAAGTCTAAACAGATGTTTGAACGTTGCCAAATCTTGGCGAGGCTATGCACGGTTTATGCAGATTCATTGCATACCAGAGAGAGGTAGGGCGAATGTAAAGCGATCTGTGTTAAATAAATCAATAAGTTAGGCGTTCTACCTCACATTACTATAAAACCTTGAGGTAGAGGCATTGCACATAGGATGAGAAATTTTCTCATTTGAGACAAGGCGATCTGATTTGTTGAGAATTATTCTCAAATGAAGGGATTTTGAGTATGAAAAAGAAACATAGTTTCAATTTAGAAAACTCGTTCAGCAAATTGCACACACCTTGAAAGTGCTCATTGCCCACAATGATTGCTGTAAGCCGCACGGTGCAAGGCTTTACAAAAAGTGAGGTAATGTACATCGATAGTTAGAAAGTGATTTACAGAGCGTGAGAGGTGGATTATTTAGATTGGCTTAATCCTGGATTAAGTATGGCTTTACTATCCTTTTTGATTGGAATTACTGCGGGTTATTGCATGGGGGAGTGTGGAGAGAGCAAAGCAACAGGCTAACCCTAATTGGTGTCAATTTGTCACCGATTGACAGAATGGCATACATGGATAAGTGACAAAATGGCACCAATTCAAAGGTAACAGGTGACAAAATGGCACTGATTGGGCTGTGATTGGTGACAAGTTGGCACTCTATACAAAGAGATTTTCAAAGCGACTTGTAAAAGAGAGCTTTGAAAAGATCTTATGAAAGATTCGCTTTGCTGGCGTGTATCGCCTGGCAAGGTTCACTGGTTCGCCTTTGGTGGCTACCCGTTCAGCCGCTCACTACGCAGCGTAGTGCATCTATCTGTAATTGTGCCAGGGCTTCGCCCTCGTGAAACGAGGCACAGAAGCTGTGCGCCGTGTGCGCAATCTCTTTCGGCATAACTTCTGCCCGTCTTCCATGCTCCGCATTTCATCCATGCAAAGTTAGCCCACGGCTAAAGCTTCTCTGGTCGCTGATGGCTCCAGTTCATCCAGCCTCAATCCAATACCAACTAACTACCATCCTGATAACTACCGTTATCCCTCTGTAGTTGTGCTATTGGTTTCGGTAAGTGCCAGAGGGCGCACAGGAAGCCCTCAGAGCGCTTTAAACAGGGCAGGGAATACCGATGTAGCGCATCTGTATGCAAACCCCGCATAGCTCGATACAGAGCGTTTTATGTTGATTGGTAGGGCTTGATCACAACTGAGAAATGTGTTATTGTCTTAAATGGGTAAGAATAATTATTGACTTTTATCTTATTTCGTGTTAGATTAGTAATAAGACCTAAGGAAAAGATTCTTTCTCTTAACTTTGAGGTGTTCAGCCTCCCAAAAATTCCAAATCGCAATGCACTTTGAGCCGTCAGGCTGCAAGGTGTTTTTATTTTATCTCACGTAAGGAGAACCAGTATTAGATACTTTGACATAGATACTACGGTATCACAGCTTGTTAACGGTGAAGTCACCCGCTTCCAAATTAAAGCTATACGCAACACCAATCGTAAGCACGGTTATAAAGAGCGTGAAGAGTTCTTTAACGAAGTGCTACGACGCTTCGATCTAATTAGAGCAGCACAGAAAGAAACTGACAAATAAACCAGAAGGAGAAAACTGAATGAGCGAAACCCAAAAGAAGAAACCAGCCGGAACATTCGTAAAACTGCCTGATGAAGTGTTTACCACTTTATTTAAAGAGGCACGAGCGCGAGGCGTAACAGTGCAGGAGATGTTAATTGACGCTGCAACCACACTTTCATTATCAATCAAGAGCGGAGAACGTTCTACTAAATAAGGATACACCCTAACATGACCGACATTATAAACGGAGACATTTACAAGTATTTTGGTACAGAAGAAGCATTATCCGAAGCAAGTCACATAACCAACGTTAACACAGGTGAGCGTGTCGAGCTATCTAACAATACCAAAGCATTATACGCCCGTATGCGCAAGCGTTTTCATTTTTTTATTACTTCGAACATTGGCGGAAATAAAGGGATCTACCATGACAATGTAGAAGAATTAGCCGCAAGTGTTGGAATCTCGAAACGTACAGCATTGCGTTGCCTGGAAGACTTGAAACAAGTAGGTTTGGTGATTGCTAATCTTTCAGGACGTTCCAATCAATGGATAGTGACGGACTTAACACCTGATGCCTTTAGGCTTGAACGTAGGACGGGAACAACAGCCGATCCAGTGTGGATTGATTGCCTAAAAAACCCTGTGTTTGGTAACGTCAAAGAAGATGTAGCGCAAGGAGTGCAGGAAGAAAAACAGCAGTCAGTGCCAGAAGAGGCCAAAGCAGAGCCGAAGCCGGAGAAGCCAAAGCCTACGAAGAAACCCGCCTCCATTCCAGCTAAAGAAATTAAGATAGAAGCCGTCAACCCTGTTTCAATCGGGTTGTATCGGGATGAATGGGAAAACCCAGACAAGAATTTACCTGTTTCACAACATCCAAAAATCAGATGGCTACTTATTAACGGATACCTGGACACAGAGAAGAATCCAAAACTTAAAACAATCTATGAGGAAATAAAACATCTATGTTAAAAACAGTTGCACCTAAACAATACTCTGAGCGCGATTTGAACATTATCCATCTTGCCAGTTTAATAAATCCAGAAGTTGAAAGAGGCGTTGCGTTTGAGCAAGCGCAAGAGCTTGTGGATGTATACGCAGAACGCGGAGAATTACAGTATGCTAATGCTCTTGTGAGTTTATTTAATGCAGCAATGACACCAAAGCATAACCTAGTTAAAGTTTATGCCTTAAATAAAAACTTAGGAGCTTCACAACGGATCGTTATGCTGTACTTTTCATCTTGCTTTAATTTGGATAACGTCACTAAGGAAGAGATAGAAGAAGCAACAGGACTTTCAAAAAGTACAGTTGATCGTGTGTTTCCTGAACTCATAGAGAAGAATTACATTTTAGCGGAGCGTTTGGGCGCTGGCCCTGGTATTGGATACAAAGTAACAATTTTGAAATAAAGAGGACTATGAACAAACTATACCTATTGAACGAAGCTACACTTCATCAAATAGAATGTAACACCGTCTGCCAACGTCTTTATTTTCACCTTGCATCTCTCAAACGTGAAAGCGGAGCAATAAAAGCCACCGTGAAACACATTGCTGATGGGGTAGGAATAAGTGAAAGCGGGGCGCGGTATTGGATGTTATTGATGCACGATGCAGCTGTTATTACTATGGAGCGTCACGGCAAGTATTACGACATTACTGTTAATGACGCAGTGATTTTTATCACTACACCCCACTGATAAGCAACACTAACAAACAATCGGGAAACATTTATGATCATCGCTATCTATTGGCTATTTGCATTTTACGCAGTATGGAGCATAACGAGGAAATGCGGAGGTTTCCCTCTACGAGGAATGAATGGGACGAAAAGAACGAAGCAACATTGTCAGAATTGAAAAAGCTGTACGAGCAACAAAACGTAAATACAGCCATAAGCTAAAAGATTATTCAAGAGAATCTATTCCAGGCTCACTAAAAACAACTATTTTAGAACACCCTCCCTCTGTACCTTGCGGTGATGAATACAACGCCTTGCAAGAAATACTTAGCACTACGCCTGGCGCATTCTGGAAACCTCGAAAAAGAAAAGAATACATTATTGACAGTAGTGGCTGGCAGCATTGGCAAATTCTCGGATTTGAGCATTACGCCGATTATGTCGGGTATTCACAAACTAACGGCCTGAGTGGTCACACTGCCGATTTGGACTTTTTATTTAATGACGATAAGGAAAATTATAATGACTAACGACACAATTCAATCTCTACTCCTTAGTTTCGAAGATAACTATCATCTCCCGCTACTACAGGAAGTGAATAAAACATACATTACAGCAACGCCTGAGAACCTCCTGAACGCCGTCAGACATACAGAGCAAGCCATCACAGCCCTTGAACATCTTCAAGCCTCTGTAGCTCGTTTGGTGGAGCGTGACGGTAGCACCATTACCACTGATCAGGCGTGGCGAGCAGCAAATGACCTTGAAGAGCTTGCTTGCTCCCTGCAATACATCACGCTTGAGCTGGGAGAGCTTGCCATAGCCATTGCAGAGGAATACACCACATGTGAAAATGAATAAGTATTCATTTAAAGTGCTTGACAATTCGTAACGGAAATGTTATTATAAGATAAGGGTTGAGTATTCGAATCACTTCAATCTTGTGCTTGTTTCTTGTGTGTCATGTCAATACGCACTCCAGAGAATGCCGTTTCCCATAGCGGCGCTCTCTCCTCAATGTATTTCCGTAAAGAATAGGGTTATGTTCTTTAGCTACGGTTATTTCTTCTTTGTCGTTCCGAAGGTAATGCACGGTCACATTATTATGTTGTGGTAATGGTGTGAACAATCACCGTGCATCTCCTTTCTTTACGGAAAAGCATTGTGCTTTTCAAATCTCAAACCCCCGTTAGGGTTGAGTAGTTGTCAAACTAAATAGTTCTGGAGAACTGTATAATCTCAGTGATTCAGGAATTACGTTAGATTGGCAATCTTCTATTAATAACACTCCCGAAAGTGTCAGCGATAGATAATGAAAGCCTCATTTATTCCAGGGCGCTGCAACACGCTTTTAAATGAGGCACAATGACGGGCGATCCTACTTCTGTTATTCGTAACAGTTGCGCCCTCATTATTTTTAATTTGCTCTGCAAGAAACCATTCTTAACTTCATTCCTCCTTAAATGATGTTAACAATGCTTTCTCTAGCAAGGGGCATTCTCTCCAGGGGCTTAACCGCCCCTTTTTAACAATCTGTGTGTAACGCTTTCGTTATTAATGCACAGACCAACGCGAAGGAACAACAACAATGTTCTTATTAAACAATCGCGACCGAATCCTAAAATACAAAGATGAAGTGATTTTGTGTAACCCTGCATTAATAGCTAAAGTGGCTGAAATGGCAGGATGCACTATAGAAGAAATTGAAAAAGCTGTAGAGCGTTATTTCCCTTCTGAAAACACCACTCCAAATAAATTAAGTATTCAGGAACGGATCGCCAATAAAGTAAAAAAGGAATCAACCAAACAATGATTATCACCCTATCAGACGTTTTTCCGGTTCGTAAAAGCTACACAGACATTGTGAGTGCTGCGACCGATCATTTTGCAGCAATAGACAGTAAAGTGTTTGCTTCTCTTCCTGCTGATGTGCAGTGCGGCGATGTGCTCGATAGCACTGGCGCTCTCTACACCTCCGGCAATGATGCCTTCGTGGTCGTCAGTGAATTTGTCACTGCTGGCAGTAATAAGCCTGTGAACGTCCTACGCGCTCCCAACGTTGGATCATACGTTGCCCTCAAGAGCGACAATCTCAACGCAGCTAACCACGCAGCAGCGATCAGCGCATTACAGGCGCAAGGCTTCGCCACTCGTGAATTTTTCACCTCTTAAGCAATGAAGATAAATAATGATTATCGGAAATGAAGTTGTGGATCTTAGTCCACTATTCGGGCTAACCAGTACCCGCAATTTTTTACTGTCGTCACTAAACATTTTTGATGGCGACGGAGTTACATCTCATAAGGTGAGTGTTTCTCGTCTGCTGGAAGATAACACCAGCCTTTATAACCAGCCTACGGCGCGTTTCTCGAATGAGCATAACGTAACAGCACGTCAGAGCGGTAAAGAATGGCTTATTGAGCTTCCGTATTTCCTACGCGAAGACGTGATCACTCCGGCAGACATTCAGGGCAAACGTAAGCCTGGAAGCGACATTCAAGAAACAGTGACGGACATTTACAGCGATTACATGAATAAACACGCTGTAGCGTTTATGCGCACTCGTGAAAGCTATCTTGCACGTTCTCTGTTCTCTGGTCAGGTGTATACGCCTAAGACAGACGATCTGTTAATCGACTTTGGCGACCTGTTCGGCGTAGCCCCGATGAATGCCACTCTTGATCTGTCAGCTACCGATAGCAGCACTCTACGTGCCATTGACGACATGGTGAGCCAGATTACCGAAGCGGCACAAAGCCAGGCGGCGGCAGTGGAGCGAATTATTGTCTTTGCTAAGTCCTCGTTCTATAGCGATCTGCGTTTCAGCCCTGCAATGGAAGCGGCTTTCCGCTATGTCAGCCCACTTGATGAAGGGAACGTAGTGTTCCAGCGTCGTGACCTCTTGCCAGGCGTGAGCACTTTCTCGATCCCTGGTTCAAATGTAGATGTGATCAAAGTAACTGATCCGCTGTTACTTGCACAAATGGGTGATTCTGACGCTATCGCTATCCCACAATTCGCTAAAGGAAGTGGTATTTACACCAACATTTACGGCGCGGCTTCGTCAACGTTCGAACTTCTTAATGCAGCACCTGCGGAAGTTTATAGCTGGAGCTTCGAAAGCGAGCGCGGAAACGCGATTAACGTGATCTCGGAAAACTCGGCAATGGCCGTTAACCACGGGTTGGGCTTCTCTGTTCACATTAAAGCCTCAGAATAATGAGCGTAGACGGTAGCTCTTCCCGTCTTGGAAATAACAGAAGAGCTTTTAATCAGGGGGCGTAGGGAACTGGAACACGCAAAGCAAATGCGCCAGCCCTGGCCCCTTTTTTATTTCCAGAATAAGAGGAAAGATAAAATTGGAAATTATCCTAAAGAGTCGAGGCTTACATTTACAACTTAATGATACAAGTGCAGAGCAAATACTCAATTTAGCAGCCGTATCAAGAGCGCTTGATGTGAGTCATTCACATCTAAGACAACTTATTTTCAGAGGGATGAGTGTATCAGATGCACTTAATTATCTTGTGAACGAAAAGAAAGGGTGTGAATAATGTCAGGTGGACTAATCGTTAATACGAGTACAATCCGTAATACCGTCGAATTTGTTGTTAATCGCAATTCTATGAAGACAGCCCTTGATGCTTTTGACCAGATTCAGAAGAAAGCGAAAGGTATTAAAGACCCCACAATAAACATGAAGAGATTCAGCCAGGGGCTAAAGTCTGCTGAAAGAGAATTAGATAAGCTGAATAAGAAAGCCTCTAAGCCACGTAATAGCGATGAACGAGAAAAGGCAAGGGCAGCGAAGGCGCAAGCCCGTGTGGAAGCCCTGGCAGCAAAAGAGGCCGCGAGAAACGCACAGCGCCGTGAACGCGCGGAGCTAAAACTCCTCGACACTGCCAGCAGCTTTAAGAGTATGCAGCACCTTACCAATGTTGAGCTTACACAGGCGGCTCTTGCAGCGTCACGTATAACTAAGGCGTACTCTCAGGGAACGATCAGCCTCGCCAGGCAAAACAGCGAGATTAAGCGCTTACAGCAGGGTTACAGACGCATTAACGCTGAACGTAGGCAAGCAGCTAAACGAGGCGCTACGGCTCCCGCTGGCGGCTCTGGAGCGATAACAGGCGGATTGATGGGATTAGGCACTGGTGCGCTTGCTGGCGCTGGTATTGGTGCGGCTGCGTATGGTGCTTATTCATGGGGGAAAGATGCTGTAACCGCACAGGAAGAACGTAGCGAGATTGTACAGCGTGCCAGATTAGGGAATGTAGATTACAACGCTCTACAAGCCCAAAGCCAATACGCTACCGCTAACGGGATCGATTCGGGAATGGGTATTCAAGGTCAGCGAAAACTCCTTGATAATTATAAGGACATTCAGGATCGCATCGGTCAAACTCTCAATGAGGCTAAATACGATAAGAAATCTGGTCAATACAAAGGTGGTGATCAGGGGATTCTGTCAGCAGTGAACACTGCCGGATTCACGATGGACGATTTACGCCGATACCAAACAAACCCGATGGGCTTTACCTCTGCCTATGTTAACACCTTGGAAAAACAAGGGAAATCCTCAGAGCAAATCCTCGCATCTTTGGAACAGCTTGGTGATGACATGGGTTTGTATGTGGGTGCTTTCCGCAATCAAGGTAAGGCACTCACTGATCAGGTGGACGTGCTCAAGCGTAACGGGCAATGGTTGAACCAGGAACAGCAAGATCAGCTTGTAGCCTATCGCAAGTTTAATCAGGAAATGGACATTCTTAACGATAGTCAGAAATTAGCCTTCTTTGAAGGTTTCATGGAGTCTCTCGACCCTGCGACGGTTAAAGAGTTTAAGGAAGCTATGTGTAGTGGTCAACTAAAACTGGCCACGGCTTTAGAGTTTTTCCAGTATCGGTTTTCCGATTCGTTTGGGGGCAAC
>ENA-UESL01000656-UESL01000656.1-human-gut-metagenome-genome-assembly--contig:-NODE-656-length-18462-cov-14.148545_pt1 | contig 18462 bp, 19 predicted proteins | sample MGYA00243008_ERZ508009 | MGnify/ENA primary metagenome ERZ508009 (study PRJEB26167, sample SAMN06115396) | human gut metagenome | host: Homo sapiens | place: China:Guangxi | collected 2016-06-08...
TTCGTATGGCATATTTCCAAAAGGGTGAACCCCTATCACTACGTGCCCAAAAGGTACATCCGAACCTTTAATCCGATTTTACGGATTACGCAATGAAAAGGGATTCGTGTTATGATATTAATTGGGCGGGGCTAAGATACGAAATAATCCTAAACGCAGAAAGAGTCATGTATTTATATGCGGTATTTTTTAATGCAAGCTGAAAAAAAGTGATAAAAAATATGAAACTGATATTTGATAAAGATTCAAACGGCACGCAGGAACTGGTCGACGCCCTGGGTCTGATCGATGCCCGCACGGACTTCTCCAAATGGAAACCGTACATACCTTTAAGCGTACGTCGCCTGACCGCCATCATAGGGCAGGAGGTTTATGACAAGGTTCTCGACTTCTACCAATCGGCAAGCGTCGATCCGGATGGCAAGCTCACCCGCCTGTTGGGAATGGTGCAGCAGTCCGTAGCGCTGTTTACCTGGCTGAAAATCATCCCCACACTGGATGCGCAGCATGGGAACACAGGCAGGCAGAAGCGCCTGGGGGAGCACGAAAAAGGGCTGACAGCCTTACAGGAGTACAAGGATGAAGCCAACATCCTGAGTCAGGCCTACGAGTCGGTAGATGCCCTGATAGCATATCTGGAGCAGGAAAAGTTCGATTTCTGGATACAAAGCCCCAAAAGGAAGGCTGTATCGGAATTGCTCCTGAATAGCAAGGAGGCATTTGATTTTTACTATGTAACCGGCAGCCACCGGCTGTTTCTGACCCTGGCACCCATCATCCGGGAGGTGCAACAGAGGCATATCATCCCGATAATCACGTACGGCCGTTATGAAAAGCTGGTAGCGGGCCAGCAGGTGGCAGAGGGGTTCCGAGACGCCGTCTGCCGGCCGCTGGCCCTGCTGTCCATGAGCAAGGCCGTGGAACGTTTGCCCGTGGAGGTCCTGCCCGACGGTGTGGTGCAGGTGCAGCTTGCAGGAAGCGTCCGTGAAAAGCTCAGGGCGGAAGCCGAAGCGCGCAAGACAGTGGCAAAAAGCCTGGAACAAGATGGCATGCGGGATCTTGCCGCGCTGGAGGACCTGGTCGCGGCGCTTGACGCCGCACCGGATGAACCGGATCTGTATGTACCCTCGATCACCCTTCAATCAAAAGGCATAACATTCTGACTATGAAAGAAATTACGTACAACAATCAAAAGAAAGAGATTCCGGACTCCCTGGAGGAGTTATCCCCCAAGGAGTATTACCGTTACCTGGAGTTGGTATTAATGATGAACGCGGGGGAGATTTCTCCTTTCCAGATGCGCTGCAAGCTGCTTTCCTGCCTTCTGGGGATGAAGCACAGCCTTCTTCTGTGCCGGGGAGAAATACAGGAAGAGCTTTTGGCACAACTCCCCGCCCTGGACGGGTTCTTCGATATCACCTCGCAGGAGGGGATGATGGTTTACGACGCCCGCCTGAAAACTGGCCGGAACCTGCTGCCCGCCTATAAGGAGTGGAAAGGCCCGGGGGATATGCTCTCGGGGATTACTTTCGGACAGTTTATCGAGTGTATGGGTGTGATGGCGGAAATGGAGCGCGCCCGGGAGCAGGAAAATGAAGAGGGTATAGGGGAACTGATATCTTCCATAGGCAGACTGCTTTATAAGAAACAGGGCCCTCAGGAAACCGGCACTCCTCCTTTCCCGGTCTGCTTCCACGCATACATCTTCTTTCTCGCGGTCTGGGAGCTGATTTACAGTGTCCCCATTTCAACCAACGGGAAGGACATCGACTTCTCGATCCTGTTCGAGAAATCCGGGCGGGGGAATGCAGGGGACAATACCGGTTGGGTGGGAATCTCGTACGACGTGGCCGCATCGGGTGTTTTCGGTGATTTCAGACAGGTAAACGACACCCCTTTCTGGGATGTGATGCTATACATTTATAAATGCAGGTTTGAAATGTTACATAACAATAAGAAGCAATGAAGTATTTTACAATCAAGGAATTAAGCCACAGCGATACGGCCGTGGCGCGCGCGATTGACAATACCCCTACGGGGGAGGTGGTTCACAACCTGACAGAGCTGGTGGAAAACGTCCTCGACCCGCTCCGTGAAAAGTACGGGAAGCCCATCCGGGTAAGTTCCGGTTACCGGAGTGCTGTGCTGAACAGAAGCGTGAACGGGGCGACCTCCAGCCAGCACCTACTGGGTCAGGCCGCCGATATTACCGTAGGCAGCAAGGAGGGAAACCGCCGGCTTTTCGAGATCATCCGCAAGGAACTGCCTTTCGACCAGCTGATCGACGAGAAGGATTTCTCCTGGGTGCATGTGTCATTCCGCACAGGCAAAAACAGAAAACAGGTATTAAAACTCTAAAACTGTTCAGCTATGGTAGATTTACAGCAATATGAAGAGTATTGGTCGGGTATAACGGAGAGGATTCCGCAAATAAAGAAGGTGGTGCCTGTCACCTTCGACCCCGACATGGGCGCTTTGGTCCAAGGGCTTAAAGCGGACGAACTACCGGCGCTGCTACTCATCATCCCAAGCGCCAAAGGAAAATCCCCGGATGTGGACAACCTGTTGGAATTAAACCTTTGCGTAGTTTTCCTGATGGACAAGACCGATCCGCAGCGTAAGGGGACTTATCAGGTGTTAAAGGAATTGCAGCCCGTCATGGAGAAGATGAAAGCGCAGATGATCAATGACAAGGCTGCGGGATGCCACCTGCTCTCCCGTCTGGACCTGTCGAGCTTATCCACCATTCCCGAAGCGGGATTTTATTCGGTCTTTGCCGGATGGAGCCTGGGATTTGAATTCGAAACGCCATGAACGAGGATCTGATAAAACAAGAGTTTGTCCGGGAGAATATCGAAAGGGATATCCGGGCCATTTTCGAGGCGCAATACCTGATCGCCACCGAAAGGGTGTATACCTCTGCCATCTATCCGACTCAGGTCGGACAGGGGCGGAGCTTTGTGCAGGAACAGGGGTACGGGCGCCTGGTGCGGGGTACTACCGGCCGGCTGCTCAGCGCCTTACGCAACCCCGTTTACAGCGTCGGGTTTTCCGGGCGGGGGGTGGTCGCCACTTCCAACACCCCCCTCTATATCCGCTTCCTGGATATGAAGAAACATGGAAACTATGGCATCTATAACCGCCAGGTATGGGGAATCCTCTGGAACAATTCGCTCCAGACCATAAAATACGGATATGGCAAGGAGGTCCGCGACCGTATTTATGCCGGATTACAGGAAGCTTTCCAAAGAATGGAAATACGTACGGATTCCTAAAGACATATTGTCCTTTTGTCCGGAAGACGGCCCGCCTATTTTTGTCCTTAAAAATAACGTTATGGGAAAATTACAACCGGATTATATCACCTGGACGCTTTCGGTCAATGCGGACGGGTTGCAGAAGGAGATGCTGAAGGTGCGCAACAACACCAAAGAGCTCAAGGCGGAGAACGTGCGCCTGAAATTCTCCATGGAAAAGCTTGCCATGCAGGGAAAACTCCAGAGCAAGGAGTATAAGGAACTGAATGCGCAACTCAAGGCCAACAACCGTACCATCTCGGAAAACGGGGAGAAGCTCCGCCTGCTCGAAAGCCGTCTGAACAACGCCGACAAATCGTATGCCCAGCTCTCAAAACAGGCCAGACAGCTTCGCAGGGAGTTGGACAATACGGTAAAGTCGTTACAACCCCAAGAGTACGCCCGTCTGGAGGCGGAACTGGCAAAGACCAAGGAGGCGATGGAGCAGCTAAGGCCCAAAGCCGAGGCGGTGAAAGAGTCATTTTTCAGCCTTACCAGGATGAAATCCGCAGTAGTCGGTTTTTTCGCCGGTATAGGTGCCAGTGCCGGCTCCTTCTTTGCAAACAGCATCTCGGAGGCCAGGTCCTGGATGTCCGAAGGTATCAGACTGGCGGCAAACGCCGACGGTGTCAGGCGCGCTTTTGACAAACTCGACCGCCCGGGGATGCTTTCGGAGCTCAGGAAAGCCACTAAAGATACGGTGAATGACCTGGAGCTCATGCAGGCCGCGGTACGCGCCAAAGACTTTCGTATCCCGCTCGAGGACCTGGGGAAATACTTGCAGTTTGCCCGGTTAAAAGCACAGCAGACCGGACAGAGCGTGGATTATCTGACTGACTCGATCATAACCGGACTGGGTCGTAAATCGCTGCTGATACTCGACAACTTAGGCCTGTCGGCCGCGGAGGTCAACGAGGAGATGGCCAAAACGGGGGACCTGATGACAGCGGTGGCTGCAATCGTGGACAGGCAACTCGCACAAGCGGGGGAGAATTACGTGTCGGCTGCGGACAAGGCCGCTCAAAAAGCCGCGGAGCTGCAAAACAGGCAGATGGAAATCGGAAGGCTCCTGCTTCCCCTGCAAGAAAAATGGAGCGGTCTCTTCCAGTCTCTCAAGCTCGGTTTTTCAGATGTGGCGCTCTGGATATTGGAACATAAAAAAAGCATCATTACGCTTATCTCCGTGGTTACCGGTTTTATTCTGGTTTATAAAACGGTTATTCTTCTGCAAAAAACATGGAACGGGCTTTTAATGCTGGGCAAGGCGGTCAGCCTGGCCTACGCCTCGGTTGTGGCCATGCAGAGAGGAAACATCCTCAGAAGCGCTGCCGCCATGAAAATGTATAATGCCTCGGTGGCGTCCAACAACATCCTGGTAAAGGCATGCACCGCATCCACTTATCTGTTTGCCGCCGCCAAGGCGGTGCTTACCGGGAATATCAACAAGGCCCGGATTGCCATGCAGGCCTTTTATGCAATCACCAAAATAAGCCCGCTGGCCATAGTGGCCACCGTGGTCGCCGCCCTGACATACAAGCTGGTGTCTTATCGCAGGGAACTTACGGCGACGGAAAAAGCGGAGCGGAGCCTGCACCGGGTGCGGGCGCAGGCCGCCGACACCGTAGCCACCGAAACCCGGGAACTGAATACCCTCCTGGGAATCGCACGCAACGAGAAAATAAGCAAGGAGCAGCGGATGGAGGCCATAAAAAGGCTCAACGCCTTAAGTGAGGAATACCTTGGCGGTCTCAGGCTGGAAACAATCAACACCAGGGAAGCCACGGCCGCAGTGAAGGACTACACGGACAACCTGTTGTCCATGGCCAGGATACGCTCGGCAAACTCAAGGCTGGAGGAGATCCAGAAAGAAAAAAGGGCACTGGAGGAACAACGTAAGGATATCCATGCAAGCCGGAATCTCTGGGACAGTTTCAAACTGGGGCTCGCCAAAGGGTTCAATTCTTTGTCCGTAGCGGTAAAGGGGTATTCCGACACCTGGTCGGAGGGGGTCATCCATGACTATTTTGCAAGGGAATTCGATCAAATACAAGCCTTGAACCGGGAAGAAAAGAAACTTACGCAGGAGATCACGGCCTCACAGCAGGATATCATTAAGGTCGATACCCAATCCGAGGCAAAAACCAAGGACCTTATCCAGGCCAAAAAGGAAGAGATTGCCCAGGCTGAGCGGGAAGTCGCCTCGACGCCGGCCCTGCTGGCCGCCAAAAACCGGAAACTCCAACAGTTGAACGAGGAGCTTAAAGCGTTGCAGCAGCTGGGGACTATCCGGGAAACCCCGGACGGATTCGCCTCGCAGACCGACAAGGTCCTCTCGGCCCTGAATGAGAGGCATGAAAAGGAGCTGCTCAAGATCCGGGAAAACAAGGAGAGGCAGCAGCAGACACAGGCGCAATACAATAAGGCCGTGCTGGCGGAAGACATAAGGTTTCACACCCAAAGGCTAGGTATCCTCGAAGGGCTGGAGAAAAAGACCGCCCGGACCAGACTCAGGCAGCTGGCCGGCATCCGGGCAAAAATGACGGAAAGCTCCGCCAAAATACTGGAGTTACAGCGGAAACTGGATGAAAACGAGGTTGCCCTGCTACAGGAACAGCGGGATAAAAAACTGGCCATACAGGAGGATACGTACAAGGCCACCAGGGCACAGATAGAATTGAATTATGCAAACCTGCATATTACGCAGCAGCAGCGCGACATGTTGCTGTTGAGCCTGGAGGAGTCCAATTCCCGGGAAAGACTCGGTATCCTGAAGGAATACCGGAAGGATGTGGAAGCCCTGGAGCTACAGACGGGGGATGTGAAAATACAGGCCGTCAAACTCTCCGGGCAAAAGGTACTGGAGGCGGAGCTGGCCAACGCCAAAGACAGGGCCGCGCAGCAAAAGGCGATCGAAACCATGCTTTCCTCTTTCAAAAAAGAGTTCAACCTTTTCAATCTGCCGGATGAAACGGACCTTCAGCTCAAGGTGCTGGAAGCGTCATACCGGGCCCGGCTGGAACTGATCCGCAATGCGCTCAAAAACGAGCTTGTCACAAAGGATCAGGCCGCCCGGCAGGAAAAGGAGCTGGAAGAAGCGTACAGCACCGCAAAACTGAACATAACCCGGGGTACCGAAGAGCGCAGAAACGGGATTTTGGAGAAGTACGGGCTGCTCGGATTCCAGCAACGCTATGCCATGCAGATGGCGGCCCTCAAGCGGGAGAAGGAACAGGGGTTGATAGGTGCCGAAGCATATGCAAAGGCCGAAAAGATGCTCAAGATACAGTTCTGGAAAGAGGCTTTCGATTATTATTCCAACCTGTTTTCAGGGGCTGTCTCTGCCCTGCAAAACGCCGAGATCGCGAATATGGAGGCCAAATATGACGCCGAGATCGCCGCGGCACAGGGAAACGCGCAGGAGGTCGAACGCCTGGAAACGGAGAAGGCGCAGAAGAAGCTGGAGATCGAGAAGAAATACGCCGACGTGCAGTTTGCCGTAAAAGCCAGCCAGATCATTGCCGACACGGCCGTGGCCATCATGAAAGCGCTCTCGCAACTGGGACCGATCGCAGGACCGGTGGCGGCAGCACTGATGGGAGTAACCGGGGCCGCCCAGCTGGCAGCGGCCAATGCTGAAAGACAAAAGGTAAAGAGCATGACGCTCTCCGGAGCGTCCGGCTCCACACCCGTAAGCGCCGAAAGGGTGGTGAACGCCTCCGGGGGATATGACCAGGGAGGTTACACCGGGGACGGAGACCGCTACGAGGTGGCGGGCGTCGTCCACAGGGGAGAGTACGTCATTCCGGTGCCGGAAATGAAGAACAAGCGGGTGGTCAACATGGTAAAGGTTATCGAAAGCATACGCCGCAACCGGACATCGGCCAATCCATGGCCCGGGTATTACGAGGGAGGGAAGGTCACGGAGAGAGAGCGCCCCGGACAGGACATCGACCGTCTGAACCGGGCGGCGGAGAAATTGGAAAGGGCCTCAAGGAATCTCTCCCGGCCGGCAAAAAGTTACGTCCTGCTGAGCGACATCAACGCGGCACAGGATTTACAGAAGAGTTCAGAGAAACCATTTACAAGAACAGACCAATAATACAACCAGTATGGCATTAACCATTCAGACAGAGAAAGGGATATTCGACCTTCCCCAGGATTTCAGCGTGGAGATAGAGAACACATCGCCCATGTACACCGACAAGGGCAGCCAGACGATCGCATCGACGTTGCCGGCAACTGGGCACAATCTTTCGATGGTGGATTACATCCACCGCCCGGATATCCGCAATGCGCCAAAGCGGGACGCCGCGGCGGTGGTGACCGACGGGGTTTACCGGCGGACAGGAAAGCTCAATATCACCTCCGTGTCAACGGAGTCGGGCATCGTATGCAACATCGGTTTTGATGAAAGCATCATGTACGAAGCCTGGAAAAACGTATCACTCAAGGAACTTCCGGGACTGCCGGTCATCAAATACCCGGAAGGCGTCGCAGCCCTTGCCCGTCACCTGGAGGAAGTGATGCGCTACCAAACCCCGGCGGATTATCACGTGTTCCGCATACAGGTGGCGTCTGAAACCCTGGAAGAGACGGAGTATCCGGAGTTCATCAATCCCATAGGGTCGGACGGGAAGACATACGCCCTGCTGAAGGAAGCACGGACCGAGAGGGTTGTCATATCGGGCCAGGCCGTAGATGTAAAGGTGCCTGCAGGATACGGGATATCGCCGTTCCTGAAGGTATCCCGCATATTGGAGATGATATTCTCGGCATACGGCTTTACATTGGTGGAGAATCCCTTTGCCACCGATTACCAGCTCAGCAAGATGGTCGTGCTCAACAATGTGGCGGACACCATTGTCACCGGAGAGATCGACTACAGGAATTTGATGCCGGACTGTACCGTCAACGAGTTCCTGGACGCGCTGTTTTGCCGTACCGGGGCCAAGGTTTACGTAAATGCCGGCCGGAAAGCCGTCATACGCCTGCTCAAGGATTCGATAGGCGCAACGGCATCCGCCGACTGGACACCGCTCAAGGCCTCGGAACCGGAAATAAACTACACGCCCGCAAAGCAGCTCAAGCTCTCGGCGGGCACATCGTTCAAGGAAGCCGAACCGGCGGCGGACTCCTTTGAGAAATTCCTTAAGCCTTATGGGGGGATCATTACGGAATTTACAGGGGACCGGGACGTGCCCGACGAACTGTACATAACCTACCAGCCTTCCACCGGAAGATATTACAAGCGGGACATCGTGAACAAGAAAAAGAAGTGGATATCCAGCGACTTTTTCCCATGGGACAAGGGCACCCCCGGTGTGGAATACCTGGAGATAACGGGAAAGGACGAATGTGTCCCCATGGCATTTAAAACGGGGCTGCTGACTCCCGGATATCTGGCGGGGGCGGTCAACATCAACACAACCCTCAGAGGGGCCGCCAAGGAGCAGGGGGAGAAGAAGCAGACACCCCTGGCTTTCTGCTTTGCCATGGGGAAAACCAATCAGATTATAGGGGCCGGGGCCCTTGTGGAGGAGTATTATTTCGGCAGCTCACTCTGCCGGGGGCCCAAAGGCGAATACTTTCAGGACCCCGGGGGGAATGTTTACAGGTATTCACTGGTTTTCAGGGGAGAGGACGGGGCGTTTAACCGGTTCTTTAAGGAGTACGACGCGGTCCTGAGGCATGCCGATCATGTCTATGCGGTGCAGATGAACCCGGACAAGGCCGGACTGCTGAAGCTGGACACTTCCCGGCCCGTCATGCTGCACGGACAAAGGATGATGGTCGAAAGCCTCAAGTACGCGCTTCCGCTGCGCAAAGGACGCCCTTGCCAGGTGAAACTGCGTTCCCTTAAACTCTTGCAGCCCTACGACCTGGACAAGGAGCAGGAATTGGTGCCGATGACTCCGCAGCAGGCGACATGGAAGGTCTTTACCTATTTCGACAGGGATATGGAACTCAGGGTGCAGGAGCTGCGGGAGCAGCCCGGGATCATCAGGGTCGACGTCGTGGCAAAAGAGGTGCTGACCAGGCCGGAAGAGGGTGATTTCGACATGTACCCGCCACCATCCTTGCAGGATGTTGCCGACAGAAGGAAGATCATGTACACCTATAAGGGGAAACTCAAATACAGACCGTATCCACCGGGGCTTACACAGGAGGAGGTTGTAAACTACAGGGCGGGAGTCATTGCCGTAAAGATATAAATCCTGTCCTTTAAACTACCGTGCCAAACGGTCATTTTTGCAGCATGGAAACAAAAAATCAAAATAAGATAGTGACGGCGCCCTCCCTGGAAAATACACGGGAGCTTTACGGGATTTACCGCCAAAGATACGGGGCTGACAAGACCCCGGAGGACTTTTACCGGTTTATGACAACCCCCGGCGTGGAAAGGCGATCCTTTCTGCTTGAGAATACCCGAACGCGGCCGCTATCCATTAACAACACGATCATTCATAAGTGCGTATGAGTTTCGAGATTATCAGAAAAACCGGAGAGATCGCCTTTGTGGCAAACCCTATCGCCTTTGAGGTAAAAACCTCCGGGGAGGCCGAAATTGAAATCCGTCTCAGGGTTGGAGCACAGGAGGTGTTTTCAGCCTCCTACGTACCTTTTGGCGACAGGATCCATTTCGACATTGCCGAAATCTTGCAGCCCTTCGTTACTTCCGGACCCTTGGAGGACTCGGAGGATCTGATCCTGCCCGTATCCGGTTTTATGGCCGGTTACACGCTCGAGGTAAAAGGGCGGGAGACCCGGACACTCACCGGCAAGGCGATATGCGGGGGGATCAGCAAACAGGCGGCAAGGGAAATGGCCGGCAGGGGAATGGACTTTATCCTGAACCGGCTCAGGGATTATTCATCACAATTCCTCTTTACCACGCGGACCCGCGGGAAGCATATTGCGATAAGGGAAACCGAAGTCTCCCCCCTGATCTTCATTCATCCGGACAAAAGGATACAGGTGGAATCTGAATATGGAAACAGAATAAAACTGCCTGAAGGGACAGCCGGAGAAATTTATGCTTTAAACATAGGGCAGATCCGGCGGGAGTTTTTCCACAGATATAACCAGATCGTGTCATTCATCCGGGTATTGGTGCCAGCCGAAGAAGCCTTTGACATTTCTTTCACACCCGGGGAAGTGTCAGAAAACGGACTGTCATTTCTCTTCAGAAACTCTTTGGGATGCTATGAAGTGATAGAAATGCCGGGGAAAATGATTTACTCCCTTGACCGGGGGGATGATGAAAACTACCGGACATTCGATGAAGAGGGCGGTGATTATATAACCGGACGTCCAAGGCCCGACCTCCTGCAAAAAATGAAGCTGAATACAGGATTCAAGAGGAAAACAGAGTTGAAATTCATTCAGGATCTGCTCTCCTCGGATGATATCCGGCTGCTTGACGGAACCGCCCGAAGGCGTGTACTGGTAACTTGCGAAGAGTACGGTTATGAAGAACCCATGAAGGAGCCGACATCCCTGGTGCTCGATATCGAGGTTGCCGAGCGGGAATCCAATTACACCCCGGACATGGACGGGGAGAACGCCCCGCCTTTCATCGAACTTCTGCCCGGGGAGGTGGAAATACCCTCAGAAGGAGGGCAGGTCAGAGTACGGGTCGAATCAAATATCATGTGGGAGGCGGTTTGATTCCTAGTTCTTATGGAACTTGGAAAACACCTCGGACGGGGAGTGAAAGCAAAGCGAATTAAAAACAAAGCGAATTAAAAACAGTAGAAATCATTTAATAAATTACAAGTATGGCAAAAGCAAGTTGGTGCAATGTAAGCCCCATGTCAGGCAAAGGAAATGGCACTTTGACAATTAGCGCTGGTGCTCACGGAGGGCGTGTAGCACGAAGCACGACGGTTACAGTAACGGCGGTAAACGGAACGAAACCGTCTAAAACAATAGCAGTATCCCAAGCAGGGGTAGGAACTGTGACTACAATGGATTCATCTAAACCAGATGTACCCGCTACAGGGGGAACTGTGACTATCAACGGAACATCTACCAGTTCAAAACTAAGATGGAAGATACCTGCACGCGCAGGCGCTTTACAGATTGTAGATCTTCTGACGGCGAGTATGTATGGTGTGACATGTGCTGTTACGGTAAACGGAGGAGCGATAACAAGTGATGCGGCGATAGCCGGTGACCCGGGAGCTTCAGGAAGATATAATTTTGTTGCTACGGTGACTTTTTCAGCGGCAAAATTTCCCGTTAACACGACGGTGAATTTTACGGTAATTGATGACACCGGTGCCGAAAAGGTATGTACTTTCACCTGGAACGCCGGGGCATCTACTCTTTCATTAGATAAGTCTTCCCTATCATTGGTTAACGGTGGAGCCGGACAAACCGTAAATGTTACTTCCAATGATGATTGGAATGTCTCTTAAAAGGTAAAAAAAGGATAGGAAGCGTCTAAATCGCAACCTATCCTTGTTTCTTATGATGCCGCCCATTCGTCATTGGAAGTAACATTTACGGTTTGTCCTGTCCCTGCATTCACAAGCGATAGCAAGGACTTGTTCACCGAAAGAGTAGACGTTCCCGCTGCCCATTTAAATTGGCACCTTGCCGTCTTTCCTGCACTATCAGTCACGTCAACATTAGGAGCTAACGGTGTGGGCAACGGATTGCGGGCTATTTCCAGTTTGATGGAAAACGCATAAGAACCGTTCGCTCCGGGGGCTGCTGGGATAGTAACCGTCTCTGAGGCGGCAAGCACTTTGTTAGTAATTCCCGGAGCATTGAATTTTGCGGAAGCGGTAACCCCCGGAAAGTTAATCAGAGGAACCGATATTTTCAATGTCGGGCTGTTAGAGCTCCCGTTAATAGTGACAGACCCTCCTTCTCCGGGTAAATCCGGTTTAGAGGTATCCATCGTTAATTGCACTCCTACGCCGGCTTGTGATACCGCTATACTGGCCGAGGGCTTCGTTCCGTTTTTAGCCGTGACGGTCACTGTCGTACTGCGGGCCTCCCGTCCGGCATGTGCTGCCACACTGATTGTTAAAGTCCCGTTCTCACTTCCTGACATGGGGCTTACATTGCACCAACTTGCTTTTGCCATACTAATCGTAATTTATTAAATGATTTCTACTGTTTTTAATTCGCTTTGCTTTCACTCCCCGTCCGAGGTGTTTTCCAAGTTCCATAAGAACTAGGATGTCCTTTACGCCCTGAAAAGAGTATGCGAACTTTGCGGCAACCATTAAAATTACATCGACGTGAAACTTATTGTTTATAACAGCCGGCTTGCAAAACGCATGCTGTTTCCGGGGTATTCGACAATCATGTTATTTGGCATTATCCTGACTAAAAGTGGGAAAGAAGAATGTCCGCCTGCATTGATCCGGCATGAGCAAATACACCAAAGACAGTATTTAGAGTGTTTTATACTCCCAGTTTTACCGGCCGTCCTGTTTACCCCATGGATACTGACCCTATGCCCTTTGAGTTTCTATATACTTTATCTGACAGAGTGGTTCATAAGTTTCGTACGGTATTTTTGGGGTCAGGGAATGACGGATCCGGCACAGATCTGGAAAGCATATATGTCTGCGGCCCACGAGGGATTATCTTCGCTTGATTTCCTTCCTTATGCCCAGCTTTCGGATGATTTTAAAAATCAGCAGAAGAAGGAAGAGGAAGAACACGACAAGATGCGCGAAGAAAACCAGACGGAGGAAAACCAGACGGATGACCAGCAGACTTCCGAGAGCCAGCAGAAAGATAATACAACGGACGGAAGCTCCGAAAATGATAACCAGCCGGACAATAACGACAGCAATGCCGGTGATCAGAATAACAATTCCAAACCGGAACATAGTGGGGACAACGATTCCGGAGAAAGCGGAGGAAACACCGATAAGCCGGAAAATGGAGAAAATACCAATAAACCGGACAATAGCGGAACTACGGATAATGGCGGTGATACCGGAGAGAGTGGAGATACCGGTGGTGGAAACGTACAATAAACATATATAAAACAGTGCAACCGGTGTATTTATGGATACATCGGTTGATTTTTTTTAACGATACTAGGCAGAAATCCCGGAATATGGTAGAATACAGATACATGGGGTAGAAGAAAAATACATATCACATAGATCAAGGAGGAATCAGGAATTGAAGAAATATGGATTTGGCGTAGACGTGGGAGGAACCACCGTAAAAATGGGATTTTTTGAGACAAGCGGAGAGCTTCTTGACAAATGGGAAATCAAGACCGATACCAGCGATAACGGAAAGGCAGTACTGCCGGATATTGCACAGGCGATTGATAACAAACTGGCGCAGGAAGGCATCAGTAAGAGTGATGTAGAGGGCGTGGGAATCGGTGTTCCGGGTCCTGTGCGGAGTGATGGCGTTGTTAACGGATGTGTCAATCTCGGCTGGGGAGTGATCAATGTTGCGGAGGAACTCGGTGCACAGACAGGTCTGAAAGTAAAAGTTGGAAATGATGCGAATGTTGCAGGTCTTGGCGAAATGTGGCAGGGCGGTGGAAAAGGAAGTAAAGATGTCATTATGGTGACTCTTGGTACCGGTGTCGGCGGTGGAATCATTGTAGACGGTCATGTGGTTGCCGGATATAACGGTGCAGGCGGAGAAATCGGACATATTACCGTAAACCATGATGAGATCGAGCCTTGTAACTGTGGGCAGTATGGCTGTCTGGAACAGTATACTTCTGCGACCGGTATTGTACGCATGGCAAAACGTAAACTTGCCAAAACACAGGATGCGACGAAGCTTCGTGATTATAAAGATATTACTGCAAAAGACATTTTTGATGTGGCAAAAGAAGGCGATGAAGTAGCTCTTGGACTGGTAGATGAAGTGGGAGAAATTTTAGGGTCAACCCTTTCGAATATTGCCTGCGTGACCAATCCGGAAGTTATCGTGATCGGTGGTGGTGTGTCCAAAGCCGGACAGATTTTAATCGATACGATCCAGAAGCACTTTAAGGAAAGCTGCTTCCATGCATGTCGTGATACCCGCTTTGAACTGGCACAGCTTGGCAATGATGCCGGAATATACGGGGCAATGCAACTCATTATCGGATAAGTTCAAAAAACAGAACCATATGCACAGCAGACATTTTCGTGTAGGAAGAAAGTGTTTGCTGTGCTTTTTTGTACTCTTTTATCATTACCCTGTTGAAAAAATATCTTGACAATCAAACTATCTTTGCATATACTTTGACTAAGAAACTGTTTGACAATCAAACTATTTCGCAATCAAACAAAATTGAAGACAGTAAAAGGAGAACCCATTATGTTAGAAAAGTTAAAAGAAATCATTGCAGACCAGTTAAACGTAGACGCGGATTCTATCACCGCAGAGTCCCGTTTCAAAGAGGATCTTGAGGCAGATTCCTTAGATCTGTTTGAGCTGGTTATGGCTTTGGAAGAAGAGTACGGTGTAGAGATTCCTTCTGAGGATTTAGAGAAGATCCTTACCGTTCAGGATGTCATTGATTATATGAAAAATAAGGGTGTTGAGGCATAAGCTATGAAAACAAGAGTGACAGAGCTTCTGGGAATCGAATATCCGATCATTCAGGGCGGTATGGCATGGGTCGCAACACATGAACTGGCCAGTGCGGTATCCAATGCCGGCGGACTTGGCATCATCGGAGCAGGTGGAGCACCGGCTTCCTGGGTGCGTGAGCAGATTCAGGCAGCAAAAAAAGAAACCGACAAGCCGTTTGGAGTAAATCTCATGCTGATGAATCCGGAAGCGGATGAGATTGCAAAAGTAATTGTGGAGGAAGGCGTTAAGGTAGTAACAACCGGCGCCGGCAATCCGGCCAAATATATGAGCATGTGGAAAGAAGCCAAAATCAAAGTGATCCCGGTTGTGGCAAGCGTGGCATTGGCAAAGCTGATGGAGCGTGGCGGTGCGGATGCACTGGTCGCTGAGGGAATGGAGTCCGGTGGACACATCGGTGCCCAGACAACGATGACACTCGTACCACAGGTAGTAGATGCGGTATCCATTCCGGTCATTGCAGCCGGTGGAATTGCAGATGGACGTGGATTTGCGGCAGCTATGATGCTTGGCGCAGAGGCAGTACAGATGGGAACCCGTTTTGTTGTTGCAAAAGAATCCACGGTTCATGAAAATTACAAGCAGCGCGTGGTCAAAGCAAAAGATATTGACAGTGAAGTGACCGGCATGTCCACAGGCCATCCGATTCGCGTTATTCGTAACAAAATGACCCGCGAGTACTTAAAGAAAGAAAAAGAAGGTGCACCGTTCGAAGAACTTGAGCAGATGACACTCGGAGCACTGCGCAAAGCAGTTGTCGAGGGTGATGTCATGTACGGCAGCGTTATGGCAGGCCAGTCTGCGGGTCTGGTAAAAAAAGAAGAGACCTGTGCGGAAATTATCCGGGATGTTATGAGTGGTGCCGAAAAGTTATTGGGACAGAAATAGGAGAAGACAGTGAAGAGAGTATTTATGTTCCCTGGACAGGGATCTCAGTATATTGGTATGGGAAAAGAGTTTTACGACGCCATGCCGGAAGCAAAAGCGGTCTATGATCTGGCAAATGAAGTGACAGGTCTGGATGTGGCAGCTCTTTGCTTTGAAGAAAATGATAAGCTGAACATTACAGAGTACACACAGATCTGTATGCTCACAACCGAGGCGGCTATTTATACAGCATTAAAAGCAGCGGGAATTGGCTGCGACGTTACGGCGGGCTTAAGCCTTGGTGAATATGGTGCGCTGATTGCGTCTGGAGTGATGACGATGCGGGATGCATTTGCGGTTGTCCGCAAGCGCGGTATTTATATGGAACAGGCATATCCGGTAGGCGGCGGTATGTCTGCAATTCTTGGACTGGATGCGGAAAAGATCGCAGCAATCTGTGAGGAAACCGCTGCAAAAACAAACAAAGTTGTTTCCATTGCAAATTACAACTGTCCGGGACAGATCGTTATCACCGGAGCAGCAGATGCTGTAGGTGAGGCAGGAGATGCCTGCAAGGAAGCCGGAGCAAAGCGCGTGGTTCCGCTTAAAGTCAGTGGCCCGTTCCATTCTGCACTTTTAGCAGAAGCAGGAAAGAAACTTAAAGAGGCACTCGAAGATGTAACGATTCAGCCGATCACCATTCCGTATCTGACCAATGTGACTGCAGATTATGTCAAAGATCCGGCAGACGTCAAGGATTATCTGGTACGTCAGGTTTCTTCTTCCGTGCGCTGGCAGCAGACAATTGAGCGCCTGATTGCAGACGGAGCAGAGGAATTTGTGGAGATCGGACCGGGACGCAGCCTTTCCGGATTCATGAGAAAGATCAATCGCGAGGTTACCACATGCAACATCGACAAAATGGAGGATTTCAATAAATATGTTAACCGGTAAAAATGCACTTGTTACAGGTGCTTCCAGGGGAATCGGAAGAGCCATTGCGCTGGAGCTGGCAAAACGCGGAGCATTTGTTGTGGTGAACTACAATGGTTCTGAAGATGCTGCAAATGAAACGGTTGCAGCGATCAAAGCGGCCGGAGGAGATGCCGTGAGTGTTCGCTGCAATGTCTCTGATTTTACAGCCTGTCAGGAGATGATTGAATCCCTTATCAAAGAATATAAGCATATGGATATTCTGGTGAACAATGCCGGAATTACAAGGGATGATCTGCTGATGCGCATGAAGGAAAGCGATTTTGATGCTGTGATCAATACCAACCTGAAGGGAACTTTCAATACCATCCGTCATCTGTCACGCTATCTGTTAAAACAGCGTGCCGGAAAAATTATCAATATTTCTTCGGTATCCGGAATCCTTGGAAATGCGGGACAGTCAAACTATGCAGCCAGCAAGGCGGGCGTGATCGGTCTGACAAAATCTGTTGCAAGGGAGCTTGCATCCAGAGGAATCTGCGTCAATGCGGTTGCTCCCGGATTTGTAGAGACAGAGATGACCGCAGTATTGCCGGAAAAGACCCAGGAAGAATTAAAAAAGCAGATCCCGCTTGGCAGAGCCGGACAGGTACAGGATATTGCGAATGCAGTCGCATTTCTTGCATCACCGGAGTCGGATTATATTACCGGACAGATACTTTCCGTAGACGGTGGTATGGCCATTTAAGGAACCTGATAGAAAGAAAGGAAAAGGAAAATGAGAAGAGTCGTTGTGACGGGAATGGGAGCAATCACACCGATTGGTCTGAGCGTGGAAGAATTCTGGAAAGGAATCCATGCCGGACAGATTGGATTTGGTCCTATCACGAAGTTTGATGCAAGTGAATATAAAGCACATCTTGCGGCAGAAGTCAAAGGTTTTGTCGGAAAAGAGCATATGGATTTTAAGGCAGCAAAGCGTATGGAACTGTTTGCACAGTATGCGGTAGCAGCTGCAAAAGAAGCCGTTGCGGATGCAGGGCTTGATATGGAAAAAGAGGACGCGTACCGTTGCGGTACAGCTGTTGGATGCGGTGTTGGAAGTCTTCAGGCAATCGAGCGCGAGTATACAAAGATTGTGGAAAAAGGACCGGGCAGAGTCAATCCGATTTTCGTTCCATTGATGATCTCAAACATGGCAGCAGGAAATGTCTCCATCCAGCTGGGATTGCAGGGAAAATGTACCAATGATGTAACTGCCTGTGCGACCGGTACGAATAATATTGGTGATGCGTTCCGCAGCATTCAGTACGGAGAGGCAGATGTCATGGTAGCCGGAGGAACCGAGGCAGCCGTATGTCCATGTGCGATTGCCGGATTCGGTGCACTGACGGCGCTTTCTCCATCCGATGATCCGGAAAAATGTTCCCTTCCTTTCGATAAGAACCGCAGTGGTTTTGTATTGGGTGAAGGAGCCGGCATTGTTGTCCTTGAGGAACTTGAGCATGCGAAGGCAAGAGGCGCAAAAATCTATGCAGAAGTTGTGGGATATGGATGTTCTGCAGATGCTTACCATATTACTTCCCCGCTCGAAGACGGTGCAGGCGCAGCCCGCGCAATGCAGAATGCCATCGAGGATGCAGGGGTAGACAAAAACGAGATCACGTACATCAATGCGCATGGTACTGCAACGCATCACAACGATCTTTTTGAGACCCGTGCCATTAAGTTACTGTTTGGGGATCATGCAAAGGACATTAAGATCAATTCTACAAAGTCCATGATC
>ENA-UESL01000690-UESL01000690.1-human-gut-metagenome-genome-assembly--contig:-NODE-690-length-17831-cov-12.888476_pt1 | contig 17831 bp, 7 predicted proteins | sample MGYA00243008_ERZ508009 | MGnify/ENA primary metagenome ERZ508009 (study PRJEB26167, sample SAMN06115396) | human gut metagenome | host: Homo sapiens | place: China:Guangxi | collected 2016-06-08...
AAAGAATATTCATGCAGCAGTTATTTTTAAATAATAACTGCTTCTTTTCCGATATTTTATGTATTGGCAGGAATATCAGCAATCTTTCTTACAGGAGGGAGATCGTTATGAAAATTACAAAATCTGAATTTGGAACTACCAAAAACGGTTCCACTATTAATTTATTTCATTTGGAAAATACAAGCGGCGCTTATGTTGAGATCATTGACTTTGGCTGCCGCCTCACAAAAATTGTTGTTCCGGACCGCAATGGTAATCCGGTAGATGTGTGCCTTGGCTTCTCAACAGCTGATCACTATGCAGACGACGATGCAACCCTCGGAGCTGTGGTAGGCCGGGTTGACCACCAACGGAACCAACCATCTCCACGGTGGTATCATTGGTTACGGTTCTAAGATCTGGGAATCGAAGATCAAAGATGACAAATTAATTTTTACCATGAATTCAGCAGATGGGGAAGAGGGATATCCTGGAAATCTGACACTGACCGTCACTTATGGATGGTCCGAGGACAATGAACTTTCGATTCTTTACGAAGCTTCCACGGATGCGGATACACTGCTCAATGTGACAAATCATGGTTATTTTAACTTAAACGGTGAGGGACATGGCGATATTATGTCGCACGAATTATTTATTGATGCAGATGAGATTACAGAGCTTGATGACTCCCAGGCTCCAACCGGAAAGTTTATCCCGGTAGATGGCACTCCATTTGATTTCCGCACCATGCACACCATCGGAAAAATGTACAACTCCGATTATGAGCAGTTGAAAAAATTCGGTACTTACGATCATAACTTTGTCATCAACGGAACAGGGCTCCGGGAGGCAGCCGTTCTCCAGTCAAAAGAGACCGGTATCCGCATGACCTGCTTTACAGACCAGCCTGGTCTGCAGCTTTATGTTGCAAATCAGCCAATGAAGATTCCGGGAAAAGAAGGCGTTCCATACGCAGAGCACTCCAGTGTCTGCCTGGAGACACAGCACTATCCTGACGCGATCAATCACGAGAATTTCCCAAGTATCGTGCTTCATCGGGACGAGAATTTCCGTTCCAAAACGCTATATCATTTCTCAACTTTTTAAAATTAATGCCTTTAGACATGACTTCCTGTTTAACACAGGCGTTTCTTCATCATAAGAAAAAGGACTAAGCTCTTTTCTTGGTAGAGAAACCCGTTAAATTTCAGAGGTTGTTATTTCCCTCAGAGCATCCAATACCTCCTGCACGGCAATATGGCGGTTGCAGGGAACATCACGGTCGCACTCCTTCAGGAAGCAGGGGGAACAGCACTGGTGGCTGTACAGGGAGCGGTTGAAGGGGCCCATGGGCCGGCAAACGTCCGGGAGGCGGGTGGAAAACAGGGTCACCACCGGAAGACCGCGGAAGGAGCAGAGGGACGGAATGTCACCATCCACAGCCACGGCCGCCACGGCGGCATCCATCACGGGGAACAAGGCTTCCGGAGTTCCCACCGCCAGCTCCACATTCAGGCGTTCCGCCAGAGCGGACGCGCGTTCCCGGTCTTCTTCCAGAGCGGCCAGTACGGCCCTCCCCGGCAGAAGGGAAACCAGCTCCGCCCATTGTTCCTCACTCCATTCACTGGCGCTGCCCAAGCTGGAGAACGGAGCCAGCAGGATGGGGGCGTTTTCCGCCGCAGCCGCCTTTTTCACCGGGAACAGGGACGGATTCCAGGCATCCAGCCCGTGCAGCCCCCCCAGTTGCAGATAAAGTTGAACCCGGTGCATGGGGGGAGCGGCGCGCAGCACGGGAGCCTTCACCCGGAATTTGTATTTCCGTGCGCCGGGATGCGTGTCCAGCCCGGAGAACATCATGGGCCCGTACGGTTCCAGCGCCTTGAGCGTTTCCATGTCCTGGTCCAGCATGACGCCCAGGTCCAGCGGACCGTCATTGTAAAATTCATCCGCGGCCAGCGCCTCCCGGAGCTGATTCAGGGAATCGTGCGGCAGAACATGGGTGACTTCCGGCACCGCCTTCCATACCCCCGCCTGCGCGGACGGGCAGATGACGTTCACCTGCATGTCGCGCCGGACGGCTTTCAGCGCACGGACCAGGGGAACGGTCACCAGGGCTTCATCCAGCGCCCTGGGAACAGCCACCAGAATGCGGTACGGCTGCAGCTCCATGTTTTCCAGAAGGCCGTCCGTTTTTTTATCCTGCGGAGCAAAGCGGTCGATGGACTTCCAGCGGTGGTGCATCCAGAACACGTCCAGAACGGACTTGCGGATCAACGTTTCCAGGCTCCGGTTCACTTCAATGGTGTCCCCCGCCAGGGAACCGTCCGAGTTGGAAAAATCCACCACGTTCCCCATGTCCGCTATCCAGTGTCCGGGAGAATCCGTGCGTACTGCGATGGCTACCATATCCGCTCCCGTCCTCTTCCGCAGCAAAGCGGGCAACGGCGTCGTGCCGGTCACCTTGCCGAAGAAGGGGACATACACCCCCTCCCAGACGAACTGGTCGCTCAGCACACCCAGGGCGCCGCCCTCCTTGACCATCTTCATGGGAGCCTTGATGCCGCCTTCCTTGGAAAACATCCGCGTGCCCCGCTCCGTGCGCCGCTTGTATACGTATTCCTCCATCAGCGGGTTGTCAAACTGGCGGTACATGGACCCGTAACGTTCCACTTCTGGAAAGAACACGCGTATCCTCGCCAGCGCCTCCCAGTTGCCGGAATGGGCTATGGCGCATACCTGCCCGCGCCTTTCCGCCGCAGGAGCGGCAAATTCTTCATGCCCCGCGATGGTGACGCATTTTTTCAACTGCTCATCCGTCAGGGTGGCCGTCTTCGCGGAGCACAGGAAATTGGCTATCGTCCTTTTGAAATTTTCCCTGCTCAATTTTTGCAGTTCCCTGCCGCGCAGGGCCGGATCCAGCACAATGCGCAGGTTTCTTTCCACAATTTTCCGGCGTTGCGGCAGCAAGTACCACGCCACGCCGCCCGCCACGCGTCCCAGGCGGTAAAGCGTTTTCATGCCCACGAGCTTCAGCAGCCCTTCCATGATCAGGAATCCTTTCATTCCCAGCTGATGGGCAAATGCAGGGCGGGAAGGAGAGGATGAAGGGGAGCTCGTCATAAGAAAACCGGAGAACATTTTATACGAATCCCTTCCGGTCCACAAACCCTTTATTCTCCCGCATGCGGCTTCCTTCCCGCGTTCCGGCGGCCTGCCGTCCCGGGAAGCCCCGTTCCATGCTTCCTTCCCACGGCGGAAAAGAACCGCTGCCGGAACGGAAACTGCACCGCCCTCCCGTCCCGTTCCGGATTTCACCATGAACTGTTACTCCTCCAAATGCAGGAAAAAGCTTCCGGAAGGCTGCAACTGCCGCAAGCTGCAGCCCGGGGCCATACAGGGACCCGGACCGCAGCAGGTCATGGAAAAGATGTATCCCGTCCGGACAGCGGATACCGTTTACATGACATCCGCACGTCCGAAGGAAGGGCCGGGAAAAACAGAAACTCCACCAGTCATGGCGCCCCAGAGCCGCCATCGGAAAAAGAAGAGCCTTCTTTCTGCAACAGTTCCGTGAAACAATAAAAAAGCGGACATTCCCACCGGAAATGTCCGCCCTGCTGCCTGCCGTTTAAAATGTATTTTTTCCGCCTCTCTCACTTCCGGCGGCGCACCAGCAGCGCCATCAGTCCCAGAACGCTCAAGGAGGCGGCCGCTGGTTCGGGAACCATGTTCCACGCCTCCTTGATTTCCTGTCCCGTCAATGCGGTACCATAAGCCTTGAAATCCGCGATGCTGAAGGAATGTTCATCCGTCGTGCCTCCGCCGACGGTCACGGTTCCGTTCTGGCCGCCGTTGAGCCCCGCGGACAACTGGGGGGTATCCACGATGTTTTCCCCGTTCAGGAAAATCTGGAAATCCGTTTTCCGGGTGGTGGTATCCGTACTGAGGGACATGGAGAGGTTGAACCATCCTCCGTCAATGACGTCCTGCCCAATGGTGAAGGTCTGGCCCGCTTCTCCCGTTCTCCTGGAAGTAAACGTGCCGTCCCCGTTGTAAACAAGCTGGAGGCCGCGGAGAGAACCCGTCTCTCCAAAGCTGTAAATAGTGGCGGCAGACCCCAGGGAGGACAAATCCAGCCACATGCCCACCGTCTGCGTAGAAATGTTGCGGTCCCCGCCCGTCACCGTCGCCCAGTCCGTATAGGAAGCCGCTGAATTGACCGGGGAGGAAATGCTCCATCCTTCCAGATTGATGCCGCTTCCCGTCATGAATTGTTCCGAGGGAGTGCCGGAAGAAAATTCCCAGGCGGCGGCAGTTGCGGCGCAGGCGGAACCAATGCCGGCAGCCAGCATGATGGTTAAGAATGTCTTTTTCATTATCTTAAACAGAGTTGATCGTCAGTTGGTTGAAGGGAATATCCAGAACCTTCCCTTCCATGCAAAACCAATACCGGATTTGTAATCCGGTATTGATTCTACAGTCGGGAAAAGCTGTCCTTCGCGAAACTCCGGCATCGTGGGTACGAACCTTAATTGATATTACCCAGCTCCTTTCCCCAGCCAGGCGGTATGCGGCAACGGTTATTGAACGGAAGCTTCCGCTGCGCTACAGAACGGGTTTCAACCACGAAAGGCGGGAGCCTTCCGCTCCCAGGCGACGGAGCCGCAAAATCACCGGGCACCGGCAAGCGAAATTTGCCCAAACCTTTTTTCTTTCAATTTTGTAGGCTTGACTTCGGATTACAAATCCGTCCATGCGTACTATCTTCTCTTCCGCAAGCCGCAGAAGCAGTTCGTCCGGAACTGCAATTTTACTTTTGGTAAAGAAATGACTTTACAATTCTTAACCAAACGGTATATTCCGTCTCCCGAACCGAACACCAAACCGGAGTTACACACCATGAAAGTTCTTTCTTCCTTAGCCTCTATGAAGCGCCGCCACGCAGACTGCCAAATCGTGAAGCGCAAGGGCACGCTGTATGTGATTTGCAAGAGCAATCCCAAGTTTAAAGCCCGCCAGGGCGCCACGGCAGGTACGCGTCTTTCCAAGAAGGGCGTCAAGTAAACCCTGGCCCAGCACAGATTTCAAGAAGACCGCCGCCCGCCGGGTGCCGGTCTTTTTTTGCTGACAAAGCCCCTTCCCGCACATCCATGCAGCTTCCCACCGTCCAAACCAGATTTCTGGACCTGCCCGGCTCCTTTTCCCTGCGGAACGGCGCCGTGCTGGACAAGGTGCGCGTGGCCTACGAGCAGTACGGCGCCCTGACGCCGGAGAAGGACAACGTAATCCTGCTGTTCCACGCTCTTTCCGGCAGCCAGCACGCCTACGGTTACAATCCGGAAGTTCCGGGCACCGGGTCCCTCTGGAAGCCGGAAAACCACGAGGGCTGGTGGAACAGCATCATCGGCCCCGGCAAGCCGCTGGATACGGACCGCTTCTGCATCATCTGCGCCAATTACCTGGGGGGCTGCTACGGCACCACCGGACCGGCCAGCCCATCCCCCGCGGACGGCCTGCCCTACGGCTCCCGTTTCCCGCATGTGGAGGCGGCGGACCAGGCGCGCCTCCAGGCTCTTCTGCTGGACAGCCTGGGAATAGAACGCATCCATCTGGCAGGACCGTCCGTAGGCGGCCTGATCGCCCTCAGCTTCGCGTGCCAGTTCCCGGAACGGGTCCGGAGCTTCATTTCCATCGGCTCCGGCTACCGGGCTTCCATTGAACACCGTTTGTCCCTGTTTGAACAAATCCTGGCCATCGAGCTTGATCCGGATTTCCGCGGGGGCGACTATTACCAGGGACCGGCCCCCAAAAAGGGGCTGGCGTTCGCGCGCATCATCGGCCACAAGTCGTTCGTATACCAGGAAGGCCTGGAACAGCGCGCCAGAAAGGAAGTGGGGGGCAAGTCCGGACTGCTCACATGGATGACGCCCACCCGTAGCACACAGAGCTACATGCTGCACCAGGGGACCAAGTTTGCGGAACGTTTTGACGCGAACGCCTACATCCGCATTGCGGACATGTGGGCGGAGTTCGACATCCGCGACCACGCTCCGGACGGAACGTTTAAAACCGCTCTGGAAGGCTTCCGCCGCGCAGGAATTCCCGCGCTCGTCTTTTCCATTGATACGGATTGCTGCTTCCGCCCGGCGGAACAGCAGGATTTTGTGGCGCAGCTGGAATCCGCGCGCATTCCCGTGGAGTTCCATACCATCGTTTCCACCAAGGGGCACGATTCCTTCCTGCTGGAGCCGGAGCTTTACGCGGAACCCATCCGGCGCATTCTGGCGGAAGGGCACCCGGAACACACTCCGTAAGCTTTTCCGTTCAAGCCGGGGAAACCTCCCTCCCCATCCGTTCTCCTGATAACCGCATCCCCGGAAACAAGGGCCCCCGCCCTTGTAAAGCGATTCCCACAAACAAGGAGGCGCCACGGGTCCGGGCAAGCCCGGAAGACGGATTGACAGCAAAGCCCTCCGGCTTTAGTCTCCCTGTCAAGGCACCGGACGCTTCCGGCGAATCATGAAAACTGCGAATTCCCCACGGAGCATTTCATGGCAGCCGCACAGGGGCCGGCCACCAGGGAAAGGAAGGATATGAGCTATTATTTTATCGTAACGGTTTCTTTAAGCTCCGATGCAGACACTCCATACGATTCCTACATCCGGGAAGTGAAGCCCATTGTTGAAAAACACGGCGGCGAATACCTGGTCAGGACCAATGAGGTCATTCCGCTGAGCTCCGGGTGGAAGCCGGACCGCGTGATCGTCATCCGTTTTCCCTCCAGGGAAAGCCTGGAACGCTGCTTTTCTTCGGAAGAATACCGGCAGATCAAGTCACTGCGTGAAGATTCCGTTGACAGCCACGCCATCATCGTGAAAGGAACGGATGGTGATGAAGCTCGGTGAAGGGCTGCATCAGATCAGGATTGATTTCCTGGCAAGCACAGGAGAACGGGGATAAGGGGAGGCTTTGCCGCGCATGCCGGAATGGACCGGCACCCCTGCAAATCGGATTTCCGCGACGGCCCAACTAAAAAAATAACCAAATTCAGGTGAACCCGATCCAGGGTTCCGCTGTCACACTCCTATGACTGATACTCATTACACCTCCGAGACGGAGAACGTCGGGCAATTCCGCTGTGAAACCACCTACATTCCCTCCAACATCACTTTTGCCACGGACCTGCCCGCCTCTTTTGAAGGCCGCGCAGAGTTTCCCTCCCCCGGCGTGATGCTCGGTTCCACGCTCGCCTCCTGCATGATGAGCCTGGTTTCCGTGGTCGCGGCCAGAAAGGGCGTGGACCTGAAAGGCATGCGCGTTCTGGCGCGCGCGGTGGAATCCTCCAAGGGGATTGAAAAGATTGAGCTGAAGGCCGTAATGCCCCTGGAAAGCAGCCATCCCCTCCGTTCCATGCTGGAAAAAACGGCCATGAGCTGCCCGGTCCGCCAGGCGCTGAGGCCGGACATGGAAACGCCCGTTGAATGGGAATGGAAGTAAGCCGCCCATGAGAGGGCGGAAATCACTCTTCACGTTATCCTATAAAGAAATCCCGCCCATTCACGAAGAAGGCCGCTGCGGATTATTCCGCAGCGGCCTTCTGATTAACTGACGTTTTCTTCCTTTAGAAGTTGTAGCGGTAGCCGATGCTTCCGTTGATGGAGCTGGAACCGCTGCGAATGTCCGCATTGCCGTCCACGAAGATGACGCCCTGGGTGCCTACGGGGACGCTCAGCCCCACACCGGCCTGGAAGGCCGTGCTTCCCACCTTGGCGCCGTACACCGGACGCGTGTAGGAGGGGTCCGCCAGGAAGCCCACATTGGCCTGCCCGCGGCGGTCGCCCATGTCCTGGGAGACGTTCACCCGGATTTCACCCAGCGCTTCACGCCCGAAGACGTTGGAGCCCATGAGGCCGGAGAGCCTGGCGCCCACGGCGACTGCGGCCGTGGTCAGTTCCTGGTCCTCCACCCTCAGCCCGACATTTCCGGCGGAGCCGCTTTCACTGTAGCCGTCCATGCGCGTCGTCACGATGGAGGCGTTGAACAGGGGCTGGAGAATCACGCTCTTGTCTTCATTGAGGGCGATGTCGTACGCCAGCTCGTACATGGCGCCGAAGCCGGACCCGGTGGTACTGCCGTGGGCCTGGTAGGAACCCGTGCCGTAATCCACCGTGCGCGTGAGTTTGGCATCATTCCAGCCGCCCGTCAGGATAAGCAGGTGGGACCATTTGCGGGACTGGTACCGGGCGAACAAGTTGACGTAGTAGCTGTCCAGGTCACCGTCCGCGGTATCCGCCGCATTCGCCGTGAGGCTTCCGTAGTTGGCCGTGAAGGCCGCGCCAGCGGTGAAGTTGTCGTTGATGTCCACGTCCATTCCTACCGTTCCGCCCCAGGTGGTGAGCTCATAGCCGCTTTCATCCCCCTTGGTGTCCAGCTTGGCATAAGACCCGGTGCCCTGCATCCACATGTGGAAGTACGGCATGTCCTCATGGACGTACGCGGGGTTCACGCCCATCTGCGCCACGCGGTTGCGGATCCAGCCCATCTGGTCGCGCAGGGAGTCGCGCTGGGCGATGCCCAGGCTGGTGACCGTGCTGCCCGCGGCGGCGGCCAGCTTGCGGGCCGCGCCGGAGTAGTCGCCCGCGTTCTGGGAGAGCAGAACGGAGGTGTAGAAGTCGCGCAGGGTGGTGCCTTCCTCCATATGGTAGCGGGAGTTCCACAGCAGGTCCGCCCCGGTGGCCGCGTTCCGCGTCAGGGAGGAGTCACGGAAGATGTTTTCCGTGCGCGCCGTGCCGGTGAGGATGATGGCCGTCATGCTGTCATTCGTGGTCAGAGACAGGTTTTCATACAGGGAGCTGAGGATCATGTCCTGGAGGGTGACGTTGTCGCCCAGGGATACCAGCGCGCCGTCCGTCGTCTTGAACAGTTCCATGTTCAGCGTTTCCGTGCTCCCCGTCACCAGGGTGTCCAGGTTGCTCATGACGAGCGTGACTTCCCCCGTTCCGTCGCCCAGCGTAATGTTTCCGCTGGAGGTGACGAAGGGGTTCCCCAGGCCATCCACCGTGGTGGAGGACGTGGTGATGGTAACCGTGCTGTTCCCCGTCACGCTCAAGCCGTCCGTGCCAAGAGTCAACTGGGTCTTGGGAGCGTCCGCACTGCCGATGTTGAGCGTGCCTCCGTTCACTGTAATGCCCTTGTAGGCAGCCTGGGCGGGATTGCCGCCTTCCGCAGCCGCGCCGGCCAGGGTCAGCGCGCCGCCGTCGCTCACGTTCAGGTTGTAGCCGGCATTGCCCGCACCCTTGATGGTCTGCACGCTGCCGTTGCCGGATTTGACGTTGAGCGTTCCGGATGCGCCGTCCAGCGTACCGGTGAAGGTATGGGAGGCGGAGGAGTCCACCGTCATTTCCGCACCGCTCAGCTTCAGGGCGCCCCCGCCCGTCAGGCCGGAGACCGTGTTCACGGAGCCGGCCGCGGTGGAAAGCGCGGAACCTTCCCGGATGTCCAGCAGAACGCCGTCCAGGGAGGAGCCGTTGCCCAGCGTCAGGGAGGAGTCCGTTCCCGTTCCTCCGAGAGTCAGCGTGCCGTCACCGGAAATGGTCACATCAGTCACATGGCTGCCGGCCTGCTGGCCGGTGAGGACCAGCTGGGCGCCGCGGCCCAGGTCCAGGGTTCCTCCACCCGTGCCGGAGGCCAGGTTTTCCACCGTCGTCACGCGGGAGGCGCCGTCATTCCTGCCGCCCAGCGTGATGTCTCCCCCGGCGAGCTCCAGCGTAGTGAGGCTGTTGCCCGTACCGTTCAGGACAATGTTCCCTTCCGTGGAGCTCAGCATGGAGTCATTTCCGGTGAAGCTGCCTTCCACGGTGAGGGTTTCCGCTCCTTTCTTGATAAAGTCCACATGGTCCCCGCTGATGGTGCCGCCGTAGCTGTTGCCTCCGGCGTCAACGTTCTGGATCAGGTCTACCACGGCATGGTTGGCGGCAGCGTCCGCCGCCGTATTCGTCACCACCAGAGCGCCATTGCTGCCGATCAGGTTGCTGACTTTCAGGCCGTCTCCGTTCCGGGAGGCTTCAGGAGCACCGTTCAGGCTTACATTGAGCGTGGTTCCGTTGATGCCCACGGCCTTGTAGGGATCCAGGGCGGCGTAGTCGCTGATGTTGGGGTTGTCCGAGTTGGGCGTGGTGTCCACGAGGTAGACGAGGTCCGTATTGCCGCTGACCATCAGCGTTCCGTCCGCACCCAGGACTTCCGTCACGGCATAACCGAGGGAGGCCAGAAGCGGTGAGAAGGCTATCTGCTTGTAGTTGTCCACCGTCAGCGTTCCCGTCGTCAGCACCAGCCCTACGCCGTCGGCGGAATCCCGGTTGGCGGAGAGCAGGTCCAGGACGCCCTGGTTGCTGAGGTTGATGGTCGTGTTGGCGGCGGAGAGCGTCAGGCTGTCCGCATCAATGACGCCCTGCCCGGTTGTTCCGCCCGCGGTAAGGCTGCCGGAATCCAGTTTCAGCGTCACCGTCTTTCCCGTCATGTCCAGGCCGCCGGAGATGCCGGTGAGCCGGGAGTATTCTTCCATGACGATGGAGCCGACCATGGAGCCGGACAGACCGCCCAGATTGATGGTGTTCAGGGCGCCCTGCGTTCCGGCGGAAGCGGCCACTTCCACGTTTCCGGTGGTTTTAGCTCCCGCGTTTGCCAGGCTTCCCTTCGTGATCAGGATGGCGTTGGCCGCATTCTGGGAGGCCAGGTCAAGAATCCCGTTGTTGACGGTGACCCGCCCGGACCCCAGGGAGTCGGCCCCCGCGAGGGTGACGGTGCCCGTTCCGGAGAGCGTAGTGGAACCGGTGAACCCGGTGTTGCCGGCCGCCAGCGTTATATTCCCCGTGGTGTCGACGACCAGGGAACCGGCTCCGGAGAGGGCCCCGGCCCAGGCGCTCCCGTCACCCAGCCGCGCCGTAGCGCCGCCCGCAATGGAGAGGGTGCCCAGGAAGGTGTTCGCTCCGGTGAGCTCCAGCGTTCCGGCGTTTACGGATACCGTGCTGCCGGCCGTGCCGCTGATGACGCCGCCGTAGGAGAAGTCGCGGGCAAAGGCCAGCGTGGAGTTGTTCTGGATGTCAATGCTGTCCCCCAGCTTGGTCACATTGGCGGAGTTCACCGTAACCGTGCCGCGGTGCACCTTGAGCTGTCCGTCCAGGTTGACGCCGCCCGTCAGGGTGATGTTGCCCGCACCCTGGGTGGAAAACGCCGTGCCGCTCAGATCGCCGCTGAGGGTGAAGTCCTTGGTGGCGAATATCTGGTTGCCCGTAAAGATGATGTCATTGGCAAAGGCGCCCCCGACCGTGCCGTTCCATTCCGCACGGACATTGGAGTCCGCCAGGTTCACGGTGCCGTCTGCTCCCATGGTCACGTTGTTCAATTGGAAGTACCCGGATGTCACGGACAGGGTTCCCTGGAATGCCGTGCTCATGTTCAGGACATTGGCTCCGTAGCTGGTTCCCAGGCCCACGGAAATGGTGCCGGTGCCGGAGGCATCCAGGTTCAGCGCCGTGTTGTCATTGGCGCCGCTGACCGTCAGCATGGAGCCGGCGGCCAGTTCCACGGTTTTTCCGTTGGCCAGGGCCTTGGCGGCGGTAGCCGTCACATTTTCACCCAGGATCAGGGAGCCGTCCGTCCACGTCATGTTGTCTGCGGTGAACGCCGTGGCAAAGGTGCCGGACGCCAGATTGAGGCTCCCGCCCTGAAGGTTGATCATGCCCATGCCCGGCTGGACGTCAGCCGTAGCCAGCGTGAGCGTGCCGCCCGTAATGGTGACAGCCCCGGAACCGAGGGAGTTGGCCACCTGGGCCACCAGCTCGCCCTGCTGGAGGGAGATGGCTCCCGCCCAGCCCGTATTGTCCAGGTTCAGGGTCAGCTTGCCTTCGCCGCGCTTGGTCAGCGTGCCCTGCGCAATTTTTCCGGTGCCGTCTGAGGCGAATACATAGTCGCTGCCCGCGGCGTTGTTCACCGTGATGGAGGCCGGATTCACCGCGCCGGACAGGGTGACGGTTCCCGCTCCGGAGCTGTTGAAGACCAAGTTCTGGCCGGCGGCCGTATCCGCAGAGCCGTCAATGCCCCACTGGGCTCCCGTGTTCGTGTCGCTCCAGGTCATGCCTTCCGTTCCCTGCCAGATCCAAACGTCCCCGGCGGAAGTCACCACCAACTTGAGGGTGGTGCCCGTCTGTTCGAGCGTGTAAATCAGCGTTTCGTCTCCGGTATAGCCGGCCCAGTTGAAGATGGCGCTGGCGGCATCAAGTCCGCTGGCAGCAGAAATCAGGGTGTATTCCCCGGCTTCCGTAATGCCTTCAAGGCCATTCAGGGTGAGGTTGAACGTACCGGCCCCGAAGGCCCCACCCACGCCGATGGAAGAGCTTATATCCAGGGTCAGCGTGGAACTGGCCGCCAGATTCAGGGCCCCGGCGGTCGTCATCCGCGTATTGGCCGCCATGGTGATGTTCCCCAGGGACGTGGCCCCTGCGGCAGTAAGGGCAAGGGTTCCACCCTGGATGTTCGTCAGCCCCGTGTAGCTGACCGTTCCGCCCAGCGTCAGGGTTTCATCGCTGACCTTGGTCAGGGAGAGGACTCCGGTGGTGTCATAGGAGATGGTGGTGGCTCCGTAGGCGATGGCAACGCCGTGGTCCGTGATGGTGCCGTTATACGTGCCGGAACCCACCGTCAGCGTACGCGCTCCCCCCACGGCGCCCACCTGGGAGTTGGCCGTGCCGTCCAGGGAGGCGATTTCAATATCCCCCAGCACGCGCATGAAGGCGAATCCCGTGGTGTCCGTGCCGGACGTGAGGGTGACCCCGCCCTGCGCCATGGAGGTGCGCATGTCAAGCCCCGTGCTGTACCCGTTGGCGGCGTTCATGGTGATCATGCCGGTAAATCCGGAGGCGTCACCGCCGATGATGAGCTTGCCGTTGGAGTTGTACCTGCCGTCGCCCCCTCCGCGGCTGTAGGTCAGGGAGCCTGCGCCTGTAAGCGTTCCGGTGAAGCCCATTTCCTTGGCCCAGTTGTCCCGGCCCACCAGGGTGGCCGCCCCGTTGACGGTAACGGTTCCCGTAAAGTTATGCTGGTAATTGGTGGCGTTTGCCTGGGAGGCGTCCACCCATTTCAGGGAGACCGCGTCAGATGCGGCCGTGCCCAGAATCAGATCGGAACCGATGGTGTGGTGGGCGCTGTTGCCCGCAATGATCAGGGACGTGCCGTTCTGCAGGGTGACGGAGGAACCGGCGCTGCCCCAATTGATGGCAGTGGAGCCGCCCCCTATCTGGACGTTGCCTTCCTGCACGATCAGGTGGCCGGAGTTGGCCCCCGTCAATTTCAGCAGCCCCGTACCGGTTTTCCGGACGGAGCCGGCTCCCGTGATGTTATTGCCGAAGGTAAGGTCTGAAGGCGTTACCAGATTAATGAATGAGTTGGTATCCGCGGCAAGGGAGAACGCCGGGTTGGTCACGGTTCCCAGATTCACCGTGACCGTCGCGCCGTTGGCCGCTCCCAGGGAGGAACCCGCGCCCCAGGTGATGCCCGTGGCCGGCAGGTCCGTATCATACCCGAACGCCAGAACGCCCTGGTTCACGGCTACGGTGGTTCCCGTACCGAGGATGGAAGCGGAGCCCAGCACCAGGGTTCCCGTGCCTTCCTTGGTAACGGCGGTATTGGCAATTACTCCGGTTCCCGCCAGCTCATAGCGGGTGGTGGTGTTGCGGACCAGCATGGAGCCGGGGGAAACCTCGGAATCAAGCTGCACCGCGGAGGTGGCGACTCCGGCCTGGTCTGCAAAGGAAACCGCCAGGCCGTCCGCATACGTGGCGGGCGTGCCGCCGTCCGTCCAGATGTTTTCCGCGCTCCAGACCCCGTTTTCACCGCCCGCCCACAGCAGGAGGGTTTCCGCCGTGTAAACCAGGTCCCTGCCATTGTTGGAAAGGGTGATGGTTCCCGCCACGCCGTCCGCAAAGACGGCCTTGATGGAAGAGATGTTGGTCAGTCCGGTGGTGGAGAGCACGGACATGCCGTCCGTCAAGGCGCCAAACCCGGTAAGGTCCAGATTCAATTCCCCTTCCGCGGAAAGGGCGAACGTGCCATTCACGTTGATTCCCGTTCCGGCGCCTCCCGCCAGGGCCAGCGTGCTGGAGCCGTCCACGTTCAGGTTCCCCGTAAAGAAGGAGTTCTGGAACATGGTCACAATGTCGAAGCCGGTAATGACCGTATTGGAGAAGGAGATGGCCTGGTCCGCCGTATTGCCGTAACCGCCCAGAAGCAGGGAGGAGGTGCCCCCTACCGTGCCTTCCGACACATTCAGCGTGCTGCCCGCTCGGAACACGGCTTTTTTAACGGTGAGGGTGGCGTTCCCGTTCACGGCGGACCTTGCTCCGCCGCCGCCCGCATAAAGGGCTCCCGTATAGGCGCCGCCATCCAGCGTCAGGCTGGAATTGCCTCTGACCGTGGAAGTTCCGGCAGTGCCGTAGCCGCCGCCGTAAATGGCCCCGGTAAAGACGGCGTCACTGGCGGCAGTGATGCTGACGTTGGAGTCCCCGTTGATCGTATATGTTCCGGAGCTGCCCGAGTAGGAACCGCCCACGATGCTCTTGACGAAGGTGCCGGAGGCAGTCCCCAGGTCAATCGTCACATTGGTGCTTCCGGTGATGGCGGCGCTGGAAGTGGAGTTGGCTTCATAGGCGCTGCCGCCGATGATGAAGCCCCTGGCTACGGAATTGAGCGAGACGGTTTCATCCGTCACGCTCTGCATGCTGCGCACCACGACAAAGGTGCTGCCGTCAATGTTGTTGGTGGAGTTGTGGGCCGCGGTGCCGCCGCCTATCACGCTCCCCTTGACCACGGCATTTCCGTCCACGGACACGTAAACGTTCCCCGTAATGCCGGCAGCCTGGCCGTCCTTGTAGTTGCCGCCCACCACCCAGTTGACGGAGGTATCCCCCTGAATCTGGGTATGGACGTCACCCGTGATGTTCCACTTGCCGGTGCCGCTCCAGTTGTTGGCATAACTGCCGCCGATGATCAGGCCGTAATTGCCCCCGAGCACATCCGTCCAGATGCCGGTAGTGATCTCCGTGGCCGTTGCATTGGTTGCAGTGTTGTAATAGCCGCCTGCCAGGGTCACTCCCGTCAGGTCACCCGTTCCGGTCACGACGTTCACGGAGCCGAAGCCCTCCTGCATGGACGCGGCGCGAATGTTGTACAGGGCCAGCGTCTGCTGGTCCGCCAGTGTTCCGGCGCCGGAGGTGGGGGCGTTTTCCAGCTCCCAGGCGGAATCCCATGCGGTATCATACGCGCCGGATCCCGTGAAGGTAATAACCGTTTTCCCGTCAACGGTGGTGATGGTGTACAGGGACTCGTCAATATCCGCCAGCGTGAACCCCGTCCCCAGGTCAACGCCCAGGTTGTAGGAGGTATTCACCAGGGCTTCGGAACCGAACAGATCCTGGAATTCCTGGAAACCGGAAAAATCAATCAGGCCGGAAGTCAGCGTCACGTTCTGAAGCACGCTGCCCACATTGTCCATGGAGGTGTAGTACAGGCGTCCGCCGTCCACCGTTACATTGCCCGTAATGGTTCCGGAACCGTTGGCGAGGATGCCCATCGTTTCCCCCACTGTGAAGGCGTCCTGGAAATTCATGGTGCCCGCGGAGGCGGAGATGGTTCCATTCCCCGTCAGTCCCGTCACATTCATGGTTCCATTGCCTGCATCCAGCCTGCCTCCCGCAAGCGCGGCGGTGATGGCGCCGGTCTTGGAAAGTACGGCGCCGGAATTGACGGTGTAGGTGCCTGTAAGCGCTACGTTCTCGGACAGGTGCACCCAGCCTGACTGGGCTACAAAGTTGCCTGCCCCGGTGATGGAGTTGTCAATGACGTCCGCCGCTTCTCCCGCCGTACCGTAATAAGTGAGGTACTGGCTGCCGGAGGAAGTGGTTACGGCGGCAGTGCCGAGGGAACCGGAAGCGTTGATGCCCAGGGAAGTGGAGTTGCGGGTGATGGCGATGGTCCCGCCAATCTGGTTTTCCGTGCCGGTCAGGGTGTAATAAGTGTATTCGCTATCGGCCCCGCTGATGGAAAAGCCGGAGGCGGCCGTAAGCACGCCCGTGAATTTGATGTTCTTGCCGTACTGGGTAGTGAGGTTCACTCCGGTGCCGAACGTGGCTGCCCCGGAGAAGGTAAAGCCATCCCCATTGATGGAAGTGGCGTCATAGTTATAATATCCGGAAACGGCGGGGCCGTCCTGCACGGTGAGCGTTGTGCCGTCCCCCATGACCAGCTTCTGTGACCAGTTGACATTGCCGGAAAACAGGGAAAGCGTTCCGCTGCTGATTTTAAGAGTGGCATCCGCGGAAGCGGCAGGGGTCAGAGCCACGGTCTTGTCGGAATTGCCCAGGGTGAACGTGCCGCCCCCCGTGTAATCAACCGTCACGGTGCCGCCGAAGCTTCCGCCGTAGGAGGAAGAATCCCCGGTGATGGTCAGCGTGGTTCCCTCCCCGGTAATCAGGGCGGCGGCGTTGTTGTGCTCCAGCTTGCTGATGGAGGTGTTCACGCCCGCTTGCAGGACGGAAGCTCCGGTCGTATACCCGTAGCCGCCCAGCTTGATGGTGGCGTTCTGGGCTGCCAGCGCGTGGTTGAGGTTCAGGATGTTGTTCTGCGTCCCCCCCGTCGTGTTGGAATAGAGGGAAATAATGCCGTTGAAGGTGCCCGCCCCGTTCAGGGTCAGGGTGGAGAGGGCCGTTCCTCCGTTGGCGACGCGGTTTACCGTCAGCACGGCTTCCGGAGCGTCTCCATTCAAATTGGTGATGGTGGCCGTGCCGGCTCCGGCAAAATTCAAGGTGGTGGAAGCCGTGACAGTGCCCACTTCATAGGCGGAAGTACCCCCCGCCGCTACGTTAACCTGCGTTCCGTTAAAAGCAACGTCCGCCGCATAAGCCTGTGATACAGTTATTAAAAGACCAGAGACTCCTGCAAAAGTGGCAGTTCCAAGTGTTACTCCTGAGAAGGAAGTCATCAGGGCAGCCAGCAGATTCAAGGGAAGGTGCAATTTCATGTAACGTTTGACAATTAAGGGTTTATAAATCATAAAAGAACCTTTCCCACAACACGGCAAGGGGAATATGATTGTGAATATAAATAAGGAATTCGCAATCCGCTGTCAAAGGAAAAGAGTCAGTTGCAACGGTTTTCTAACAGTACAGAAATATTCCCATTGACAAAATTTTCCAAGTTCGCTCTGAATGGATTATTTTGGAAATAGATAATTCATTGCTCGTTAAACGTTATTCAATAATTGAATTTTGAATAATAGGTGAATATGGAGACAGCGGATTGCGAATCCGCATTTGCCCTTTTAATGGCAGGATAAAATAAAAAGATGCCCTGCAACAGGTTATGAAGGAATCTGCTTGGAGATTGAGGAAGAATGACTGGATATGCCTCTGGTCCATTTTCCAAAATTTCCCACTCTCGCAGTTTTGTAAAGCGTCTGAGCAGAACTCCGGGGCACGGCTCCGCACGAACGGACCGCTGAACCGGCGTCCGTTGAAACACAGGAAGAGTGAACGGATCCGGAAGAGAAACGGACTTGCAAGGCCGAGCCCCCTTGTTCCCGGGAGAACGGCCATCAGATAGCTTGGAGGACTCCATGGCTTGAACGCGTTTTCCCGGCTTTATCAATCAATCTCCTCCAAGCACAACAGAGGAATTCCATCTGTTTATTCCTTCCGGGGTCCTATGATTATTTTCTCCTTTTCCGGCATGTGACGGATTTCTAATCCGATGTCAATCCTACTACAATGATAGGGAATTATTTTAAGACAAATTCCTCT
>ENA-UESL01000692-UESL01000692.1-human-gut-metagenome-genome-assembly--contig:-NODE-692-length-17763-cov-11.143334_pt1 | contig 17763 bp, 19 predicted proteins | sample MGYA00243008_ERZ508009 | MGnify/ENA primary metagenome ERZ508009 (study PRJEB26167, sample SAMN06115396) | human gut metagenome | host: Homo sapiens | place: China:Guangxi | collected 2016-06-08...
CGTGTTCTGATTCCTGAAAGAGAGGCGGGGGATTGCTACAGCATTCGTTACGAAGAAGCCCTTGCGCTGGAGTGTGCATATCAACGGTGGCTTGGTGAAAAGCGTGATGCCGAGATAGCGAGTCTGATGAAACAGCTTGCGGCGTTGGAGGCACGGCCTGCATGATTTTCGGATTCCATTTCAACGCTGATTCCGGGGAGTTGCTCCAGTTCGTCGTGGACACGGAGCAGCTTCAGATTGCGGCCCGCGCGACCATTGGAGGCGAGTGGAAGGGCTGGAAGCGGCTGGATGCGCAAGGCCGACGGTACGCTTGATGAGCGCGTCGAGGAGGCCAATGTGGCCAAACGCGCGGACACGGCGGGCAGGCTTTACGCGCCTGTGAAGCTCTCCTGCTTGGGCGTGGTTTCCGGGGTAGTGGAGATCGACGGTTCTAAAGATGTACTCCTTTCCCTGTCGGGAACGGCAGGACTTGACGGCATCATCGCCGAAGCCATCAAGGAACACGTAAAGACCCATCACACAAGCTCCGGCGGGGAGTCCGGCGGAAGCGGTGGCGATGGCCCGGGGTTGTGATGCCTACTCTTGCTGTGACTTCATTTCTCGGTGAAATGCCGCGTATGGAACCTCGGATGCTGGAGAGCGGGTATGCGGTCGCTACTGTGAACTGTTGTCTGGATCGGGGGAGCCTCCGGCCTCTCCGTGGCGCCGCGTTTATGGAGCCGCTGGATGCTCCCGCCGTGGCCATTTTCAAGCACGACATTGACGGCTGGTTTGCATGGGAAGGCGAGGTCAGCGCCGTGAAGAGCGCCGTGGCTGATGTAGATGGTGAGAAGCCGCTTGGACATGTCCTTGTGACGGGAGAAAGGGGCTATCCAACACAGCGGCTTTCTGGCGGAGAGATCCACCGGTTGGGGATTCCCCGGCCTTCCGTCGCGCCTGTGGCGAACGTCGCCAAAGAGGCGGCATTGGCCACTTCCGTATTCGGGTTCTGCGCGCGGACTCATGCGGAGCTTCCCCTCCGGTATGGTTCCGAAGGTGCCCTAGTGGAGGAAAGGAATGTCGAAGTCACTCCCTATGCGACGCTCGAAGAGATCCTTACCCCGGAAAAAGAGTCCTCGTTCGTTCATCAGCGTACTGTTACACCTTCGTCCAGTCTCTCGCGGGCGGTCTTATCCAACAGGAGTCCGCGCCGTCGCCGCTGTCGGAGGTTGTCGACGTCCCGAATGGGGCGGGCGTTACCCTGTCCGGTTTTGTGGTTCCCGCCCTTGAAGGGCTCACGGTTTCGCATATTCGCATCTACCGCACGGTTTCCGGCACCACGGCGTCCGACTTCCATTTTCTCGCAGAGCTTCCGGCGGAGGTGACATCCTATACAGACACCATACTGGACAAGGATGTTTCCACGGAGATTCTCCGGACGTCCACCTGGGACCCCATACCCGACGACGCGCGGGGACTGATCAAGGCTGACAACGGCATCTATGCGGCGTTTCGCGGAAATGAACTGCTGGTGTCGGAGCCGTTCTATCCGTATGCATTCCCGTCCATCTACAGGCTGACGGTCGAGGACACCATCATTGCACTCGGGCATGTTGACGCCACCATCGTCATCTTGACCACTGGCAGGCCATATCTTGCGCAGGGTGGGGTGCCGGAGTCGCTCCAGCTCGTGCATCTGCCCATCGAACAGGCCTGCATGTCCGCCAGGTCCGTCGCGTCGCTTCCCGGAGGCGTCATCTACGCCAGCCCGGACGGGCTCATGATATTTACGAGCAACGAGCAGTCCCTTGTTTCCGGGCAGACCTTCACGCGTGAGCAGTGGCAGGAGCTGCATCCTGAAACGCTCATGGGCACGGTGCACGACGGGCGGTACGTCGCGTTCTTTTCCGGTACGAACGAGGGGCTCCTGTTCAACCTCGGGCGAACAGACGTCGTGAGGGTCCGGTTTCCTGAGGACTGGAAGGTTCACGCTCTGTACCATCATTCGGAAGACGACTGTGTGTACACACCGCCGTCAGCAACGGTATAAAGGCATGGCGTCTTGTCACGAAAGGGCAGAAGACCCTGAAAGGGCGGGACATCAATAATCCGGGAGAGCAGGAGGCGCGCAAGCTGTCATCCGGCGAAGCGTTCGGCAAGTTGCTCGGCTTCTAGCCGGTTTCCGCAACCAGAAGTTCACGCCTACACGGCGTCAAAGCATTTCGACAGCGTGCGGGCCGACAAGACCGACGAGGTTGCGACCATCATGGTCAAGGCGTTAGACGCCGGAGACAACGCGGAAATGGTGCGTGCACGGAATGTGCTGAAAGATTAGAATGTTAAAGATGGAGGAGGAAGGGAAGCCGCACATGCGTATTCTGATAAAGGATGTCCAGAAGAGGGTAACGCAACGCAGGAGGAAAGCACGCATGACGCCGAAGGCCCGGCAGAAGGGTGAGGCGTTCCGTGGGGGTAGGCATGGAAATACGTAGATTCCGAATAAAAAGGGAACCCCGCCGTCTACTGAGTCCTGAATCGTTCCTCGCGCGGCCTATCGTCGAGTTTAAGATTTATTTGTAAAAACATCCCCTCCCAAACATTACTGGGAGGGGATGTTTTTGGCCATATATACTGACACATCATGATAAGCATATATTTTTTATTTCAATGTATTAATAGATAATGCATGTTCCCTCGGGGGGACGCACGCATATTCCATCCGCTTGAATACACTTCTTTATCCTCAATAACGTGCGGTTAAAGAGCGTGTAGCTGGGTGTCGGGATATGTGTCCAAACTCCCCCTCCTGGTTTGCGCCGGGAGGGGGAGTCTTTTGTGTACCGAGCTGTTTTTTCCAGAAGTGGGGCCTGAACCCGTGCCTCGGCAAACGGAAAGGGATTTTACGGGCGGATGACCTTGTCGGCCAGTGCGAGGCTGGTCACGACATCCAGCATGTTGGTGGTCTGTCCGGCCTGCTTCGCCTCAAGGAGGCCGTAGAAATCAAGGCAGGTTCCGCAGACGAGGACGTCCGTCCCCGCGTTTTCCAGAGCCTTCAGGCTGTCCAGTGCTTTTCCGGGGGTGGCGGCGAGCTTCACGCCGCCGTTCAGCAGAATGACGCGCCACAGGCTCTCCCCCAGCTCGGGCAGGGTGGACAGGAAATTCCCCATCAGTTTTTCGCCCAGCTCATCATCGCCGCGCCCGAAGGTTTCGGTGGTGATGAGGACCAACGTCTTGCCGGGCGTGAGGGTTGCGGCGGCGGGTTCCGGCTCGGTGACGCGGCATCCGCACGCTGTGGCGGAAACGCACCACAAGTCGGCTCCTTCCTGCCGTACTTCCACGGAATAGCCGGTGCGACCGAGAAAGCGGCTCACATTTTCCGAAGCCGCCGTATTGTCCACAAGCACGCGCAGCGAGGCGGGTTTTTCTTCTTCCAGCATCCTGCGGCAGCGGATGACTGGTTCGGGGCAGGCCAACCCGCAGCAATTCAATTCCTTGGTCATGTGACTATCCTTTTCTGTTTTTTCATAAGCGGCCGCCGTCCGCACAAACGGCTGGTCGGCGCTTCCATGCCGCCGAGAGGCTTAGTTGAGCATTTCGAGGAAGGCTTCGATCCGGACCTTGAGCTGTTCGGTATCCGCCTCCGAGTAGTCCGTCACGATCTGGAGGAACGGCAGATCCAGTTCCTCACGCACGAACTTTTTGACGGACCACGATTCCACATCGTACGTCTGGCATCCCTGCCAGGTGAGATCGACCACGGCGTCCGTCTGGAACGCTTCCGTCAGCTCTCGCAGCGCCGTGTAGCGGTTGGGGTTGGGCGACATGACGGAGCATGGCGTGTCGAGATACCGTCCGGCGAGTTCGGTCAGCGGATCGGCGGTTTCATCCATCATCAGGCGCACTTTTTTATAACAGGTGCAGTTGTCGATGCAGACGATGCTCGCCCCGCACTCTTCGAGGAGCTGGATGACCTTGTGGGAGCCCAGCCCCGTGGGGACGCCCGTGAGCAGGACGCGGGGCGCGTCCGGGGAAACGGCCCCGTCACTCGCCCCGCCGATCTCGGCGGCGATGTCCTGAAGGAGCGCGATGGCCTGCTCGTAGTCGGGCATGAAGGAAGCCCGGAAACAGATGTCCAGCAGATCCATGCCCGTCAGGGGCGACGGTTTGCGCTTGGCAAGGTCAAGGACATCCTTGAGGGCTCGGCGGAGCCGGTTGGTCAGCCGGACGGCATCCCGCAGATCGTCCGTGGTGATGGAGGCGCCGAAATCCTTTTCCAGCCTCGCGGCGAGCTTGGCGTACTGGGCGCGCCAGTAGTCCTTGGCGTCCCCGTCCTGAATCTGCGGAAGCTGGAGCAGTACGACCGGCTTGTAGGCGGCCAGCAGTTCGTACATCTTTTTCTTGCCGTCGCAGGTGGTGTCCGCCACCACGATGTCCGAGGCGGCGAGATAGGGACAGCTGTCTTGGAGCGCGAAACCGAAACTGCTCTTGATCAGCGGGCAAAGGGAGCGGGGGAGCATGGTTTCCGCCACCGGGATGGAATCGTTTTTCGTGCCGCACAGCGAAACCGGAATGGCTCCTGCGGCAAGGGCGATTTCCAGCGGCGAATAGATGCAGTACTGGCCCACGACCTTTTTCCCCGCTTCTTTGGCTTGTTGCAGCGCCAGCACATTGCGCCCGGTGATGTCGCGGAACCGTTCGAGACTTGCGTATGCCATGAAAGTTCTCCTTCAAGGTATGGTGGTGAAGCCGTTCAGATGCGGGCGGCAATCAAGGCCGCTCCGATGGCTCCGACGAGTTGCGGATACTCGGGCACGTTGACCGGGACGCCGAGTTCTTCGGAAAGCAGCCTGCTGAACGAAGGGCTTGTCGCCAGCCCGCCCGTGAACGTGCATTCGCCGCGCAAGGGTATGCGGGCGGCAAGGCCCCGCATACGCCGGGCGATGGAGCGGAAGACGCCGGCGGCGATATCGGCGGGTGGCGTACCCCGCGCAAGCAGGCCGATGATTTCCGTCTCCGCGAATACGGCGCACATGCTGGAAATGGCGGCGGGCTTTCCCCGTCCGGCGGCTTCACCGAGCTCCGCCAGCTCCATGCCGAGGATGCCGGAAAGGACCTGTAGAAAACGGCCCGTGCCCGCCGCGCACTTGTCGTTCATCAGAAAATCCTGCACCGAGCCGTCCGGGGCCGTACTGATGACCTTGCTGTCCTGCCCTCCGATGTCGAGCACAACGCCCGTTCCGGGGAAGAGGTGGACGGCACCGCGTGCGTGGCAGGTGATCTCCGTGACCACTTTGTCCGCAAAGGGCAGGGAAATGCGCCCGTACCCCGTTCCGACGATACGGGATGCCGCGATCCCGCCCGCGTCGGCACAGGCGGCGGCCAGCGCCTTTTCCCCGGCCTCGCGCGCGTTCCAGCCTGTGGGCAGGACGGCCTTGCCCAACAGCGAACGCGATTGGGGATCGAAGATAACGGCTTTGGCGGCTACGGAGCCGACATCGACACCGGCTACAGGCATACGGTTCTCCTTATGGGGGCGGCGTCGGATGCGGAACCCTTGGGGGTGGCGGGAGCCCGCCCTTCCGTCCGGAACGGGCAGAGGCTCTTCACGGGCGTGCCCATGTCCATATGCTTCTGGGCACGAAAGAAAGCGGCTCCGGAAGAACTCTTCGAGGCAGGGGTATCAGGAAACGCCGAGGGGCTTACCGTTTTCGACAAGCGCGTAGTTTTCCCGATCGGCGAAAGGCTTAGGGCAGACGCATTGAGCTTCGAAGGCCCTGTCCTTGGACACGGCCGCGATGGGCGGGGAGTGGCGTGCCGTGAAAACGAGGCCGCCTCAAAGGAGGGAAGCTCGGCCGAGGGTTTCCGGAGCAGGCCGTGTGCGGTAAGCCCGGCAAGGGGTGCCCGGCGGAAGGGTGCGAACATGGACATTTCCCAATGCTTGTTGTGTATGAACGCTCCGAAAGGATTCCGGAGCCTCCGCGCGGCAGTGAAACGTGTACCGCGCACAAGATACAAAAAAGCCCGTATGCAACCATACGGGAAAAGCGATGGGGGAATGTCCGTCAGGAAAGAAAGGCGGGAGGGGATGCCGCTATCAGCACACCGCCAACTGTGACGGGGACATACAGCCCCACCGCAGACGGCGTCAGGTCATGCCTGAAATCTGATGGCGGAAACGAGACATGGGGTACCTTTGCTCAGTATTTTCATAAAGCAATAATCGCTGGCCATTGGAATGTAAAGGGCGTTTAGCGTTTGATTTTCATAGATGACGGATGGGATTGCCTTTTCCAGTTTGGAGTGCGTCATTTCACCCCCTTGCCCTGGCTGTTTATCGCCTCCTCCGGAATAAGATAACGGACAGCAAGGTTTTCTGGGCGTATCCTTGGACCACGAAAAACAGGCAAGGGAGAGCAAAGGGAATACGCCTAGGCCGTTAGAGGGCTTGAGAGAGAACGTTTCTGGAGAGTTAAATGGATAGTGCCATGATAGCTTCGCTTCTTTCATACGGGAACATTGCGATCAAACTGGCTGTAGGGCTGATCGGTTTTCTTTGGGTGCTGCGGACGACCAATCGCTGTCAATTGGCACAGATGACCCCGGTCGACCTTATAGGCAATTTCGTGATGGGCGGCATTATTGGCGGTGTTATTTATAATCAGGACATAACTACCGTACAATTCATAATCGTATTGGCGATATGGCAACTTCTGGTATTAGGGGTAAATGCCCTGCGCATACACACGGAGTCCGGTCAGAAGATGATAGTGGGAAGGCCTACTCCTGTTGTGATAAAAGGCAAGTATTTACAGGATAAATTTGAACTCTTGGGTCTTGATATCGCTGATTTTGCGACATTATCCAGAATCCAGGGCGTTCACTCCCTCTATGATATATGGAATGCGCAGATTGAGCCGAATGGGCAGGCCACCATTCAGAAAAAAGATGCCCGCAAAACATCAAATATACTCATAACGAACGGGACAATAGATACAGACGCTCTGGAAATGATGGAAAAGGATGAAGGATGGTTGAAAAATGAATTACATAAAAGGGGATACGAATCGTATAAAGATATCTTTTTTGCCGAATGGAACGAACTTATTGATGATGAAAGGGGAAAAGCCGGGGAACTGTATATCGTTGAGCGCACGGAAAAAAGAGATTGAAAAGGATACTGCCGGAGATGAATGCCCTTCAAGGTGGCGCCATGCGAGACATCCCGGGGAATTTTTCCTATCCGGAAGAGGAGATCACGCCATGTCCGTGCCTTGTACGGATGAAGCCTCCCCGCGCTACCGGCGGGATGGTTCAGGGAAATGCGTAGCGGAAATGTAAAATCCGGCCCGCGATATGGCCTTACTCACTCCGGGCGAGCAGAAAATGTTCCGGCAGGATTTCCCGCCATTCCCCGCTCAGATCCGCCGTTTCATGCGTGTAGGGGATGATCTTTTTTGAGCGTTCGTAAACAGGATCCGGTACGGGAATGGCGGAGAGCAGCGCACGGGTATAGGGATGCAGGGGGTTCCCAAAAAGCTCTTTCGCCGGGGCGAGCTCCACCAGCCTGCCCTCGTACATGACGCCCACGCGGTCGCAGAGGTAGCGGACCATCGACAGGTCGTGCGCGATGAACAGGAACGTGAAGCCATGCTGCCGCTGCAAGTGCTGAAAGAGGGACACGATTTGCGCCTGTATGGAAACGTCGAGTGACGCAACGGGCTCGTCGGCGACGATCAGTTCGGGGTTGACGGCTATGCTGCGGGCGATGGCGACGCGCTGGCGTTGCCCGCCGGAGATCTCGGCCGGAAACTTGTTGCCGTAGCTGGTGTCCAGCCCGACAAGCGTGAGCAGTTTGTCCACTTCGGCCCGCAACCGGACCTTATCGGGATAAACACGATTGATAACCAAGGGCTCCGCAATGATGTCGGCAACCTTCATGCGAGGATTCAGGGCCGCCGCAGAGTCCTGGAAGATGACCTGCATATTGCGCTGGATATCTTTCTTGTGCTCCCGGTAGGAGCGCTTTTCCGAGATCAGAAAGTCTTTGAAGTAAATCTCGCCTTCCGTCGGGGTATAAATGCCCATAATGGCGCGCGCCACCGTCGACTTGCCGCAGCCGGATTCCCCGACCAGCCCGAAGATTTCCCCCTTTCGCAAGTCGAAAGAAATCCCGTTGACGGCGTGCACCGTCAGGGACTTGTTGATGGGGAAATGCTGCTTGTAGTTTCTGACGGATAAAAGAACCGGATTCTTCAATGGACCATACCGCGGCGTTTGATGGTGACGGGAGGCGTGACCGCGGGCGCCCTTTCATCCAGAAGCCATGTTGCGGCGCTGTGGGTTTCGGAAACGGGGAACATCGGAGGCATCCGCTCGTAATCGATTTTCATGGCATACTGATTGCGTTCGGCGAAGGCGTCACCCGGAGGCGGATCAAGGAGCGTCGGCGGCATACCCGGAATCCCCCTGAGCTCCCCGTTTTCTACGGCCTGAGAGGGAAGGGCGCCTAGCAGCCCCCATGTGTACGGGTGGCGCGGGTCGTAAAAGATTTCCTCGGCGGTCCCGATCTCGACGATTTTCCCGGCATACATCACGGCGACCCGGTCCGCGATGCGGGCGACCACGCCCAGATCGTGCGAAACCAGCACGATGCCGATGCCGGTCTTGCGTTGGATATCACGTAGCAGGTCGAGCATCTGCGCTTGTACGGTCACATCCAGCGCCGTAGTGGGTTCGTCGGCGAAGAGGATGTGCGGGTTCAGGGCCAGCGCGATGGCAAGCACGCACCGCTGGCGCATCCCTCCGGAAAAATAGTGCGGCTGCAAGAGCATCCGCTGGGCTGGATCGTCGATGCCCACGCGGTGGAGCATCTCCACGGCCAGTTTTTGCGTATCTTCCCGGCTCATTTTGCGGTGTTTCAGCACGGCTTCCGTGATCTGCTTCCCGATGGGGATCGTGGGGTTCAGCGTGGTCATGGGGTCCTGAAACAGCATGGAAAACAGGGAACCGCGCAGCTTGCGCATCTGTTTTTCGGTATACGGGGCAATGTCCTTGCCGTCGATGAGCATTTTGCCGCTGATCCGGGCATTGCCGGGAAGGAGTTTCATGACCGATTTGCACAAAACGGACTTGCCGCATCCGGATTCGCCCACGATGGCAAGCGTTTCGCCGCTCTTGAGGGACAGCGAAACGTCCCGGACGGCCTGAACGGTTCCGTCGGGCGTGTCGAAATGAACGGAAACGTTTTCCAGTTCCAATACGGTGTCCATGTCTTCCTCGGTGCTCCGAAAAGGCAGCCGGGGCCGCCCGGATGTCCCGGACGGCCCTGCTGCGTGCGGTTAGCGGTTCAGCGTCCAGTCTTCGATGTTCCACATGACGCCCACGGCATGGTGGCCGAGAACGCGCGCGGTATCAAGCCCCTTCAGCCCGGCGATGCTGACGTAGTTGCCGTTCAGGTACGCGACGAGCAGGTGGCCGGGGCGTTCGGCATAGGCTTCCTCAAACTGGCCGTAGATGGCCTTGCGCTGGGCCGGATCTTCGGTGGCGCGGCCCTTTTTCAGCAGTTCGTCGACCTTGGGGTTGGAATAGGCCATCGTGTTGTCGCTGGCTCCGGTGACGAAATCCTTGTAGACGCCGTCCGGGTCGAATTCGGCGGCGAACCCGGCGAGGAATCCGTTGTACCCGGCCTTCCAGTCAAATTTGGTGACGAGGACGATCTGCATGTCGACCCCGGCTTTCTTCAATTCGTTGGCGATGACCTTGGCGATGTCTACGCGCTCTTCTTCATAGTCCCGGACCTGAATCGTGAACGAGAACTTCTGCCCGTTGCGCTCGTAGATGCCGTCCTTGCCCTTCTTCCAGCCGAGCTTTTCCATTTCGGCGGCGAATTTCTTGAGATCGTAGGAGTAGATGTCCGCGGCCTTGTTGCCGCCGTAGGCGTTCATCTGGATGGGGCTGAACGCAGGGAACCCCTGGCCGTTCAGCACGCTTTTGGCGATGGCGTCCTTGTTCAGGGCGTAGTTCAGAACGCCGATGGAGTCGCCGTTCCGCTTCCAGAAGTCGGTATGGAAATCCATAGCGGCGGAACGGTAGTCGGCGGTGGCGAAGTCGATGTTCTTGTAGCCGTCCTTGCCCCGGAACGTGTCCGCATACTTGGCGTTCAGCCACGCCAGATCCGCTTCCCCGGACTGGAGCATGAGGGCCTTGGTGCTTTCGACGGCGACGGTCTTGTAGACGATCCGGTCGATGTTCGGCACCTTGCCGTAGTAGTCCTTGTTCTTTTCCAGAATGATCATGCCGCCGGCGGTGTCCCATTCCACGAACTTGTAACGCCCGGTGCCCACGGGGTGCTGGTTGGCGGGGGCGGTGTTGATGTCCTTGCCCGCGAACAGGTGCTTGGGCAGGATGCCGATGGTGAAGTTGTCCAGCATGGCGGCGTTGGGCTTGGACAAGGTGAAGACCACGGTCTGGGCGTCAGGCGCCGTGATCGACTTGATGTCCTCGTAGTTGCTGGTGATGGATGAGGCCAGCGTCTTGTCTTTGGTCAGCGCTTCGTAGGTGAACAGGATGTCTTCCACGGTGAGGGGCTTGCCATCGTGCCATTTCACGCCGTCGCGCAGCTTGAAGGCATAGGTGTGCGCCCCCTTATCATAGGTGAAGCTCTCGGCGAGTTCGGGAACCGGCTGGCCCTTGGCGTCGTACTTCATCAGGCCGGAAAAAATGATTGTGGGCAGTTCCTGATGGTTGTTGAGCAGGGGGTTGATGGTGTCCTCGTTTTCCCCGGCGTAGACAAGGGTGTTCGCCATTTCGTCGGCGGCGTTGGCGGGCATTGAGGTGAGACAGAGCGCAAGGCACATGAGGCCCCAGCGAACCGTTTTCAAGACCGGAGCGGTCAATACGTTCCTCTTCACGAAGTTCTCCTTTTCGGATTGTCGTACGTTGCCTGTATTTATAAAGGCGACCTGTGGTTACAGGTTGCTTGGCCCTTGGTTGCTTCTTTTTCGGAAGTAATGGCCGATGCTGGTGATGCTCAGCAGCGTAACCACAAGGAAAACCCCGGGGATGAGGATGACCCACCACGAGTTGAGGAGGAGCGCCCGGTCGGCCAATGCCAACATGCTCCCCCATGAGAGCACGTCCACAGGCAGGCCCAGTCCGAGGAAACTCAAGGTCGCTTCCATCGCCATGCTGGTGCTGATGCTGGAAATGACCACGAACATGATCGCCGACACGAAGTTCGGGATGAGGTGCTTGCGCATGATGAAGGGAAACCGCGCGCCCATGCAGCGCGAGGCGAGGATGTACTCGCTGTTGCGGATCTGCCGGACTTCGCTCCGGACAATGCGTGACAGGGCAAACCAGCCGGTGACGCCGATGACGAGAGCGATGGTGAGCTCGTTCGGTTTGCCCATGAGAGAAAGGATCAGCAGCAGGGACAGAAGGACCGGGACACTTTGCAGGAGTTCCACCGCCCGCATCATGGCGCTGTCCACCACGCCGGAGGCGACTCCGGACAGGCAGCCGTAGGAAACCCCGATAAGGGTAATGACCGCGGCGCTCATCAGCCCGATGAAGATGGAAGCCCTGCCGCCGTACCAGATGATCGAGTAAATGTCCCGCCCCAGAGAGTCCGTGCCGAACCAGAATTCGGCATTGGGAGCCTCATTGACGTTCATGAGAAAGAGTTCGGCGGGATCATGGTTGATGATCAGGTTGGAAAAAAGGCAGCCGAGGGCGATCACGGAAAACACGGCGACGGAGAGGGTGGGCTTGCCTTTCAGCCGAGCCCAGAAGCCTTTTTTCCGTATGGCGGGCTGGTGCGCCCTGTACCCGGCCCCGACGATCGTGAAGGCATCGTTGGAAGAGGCGTCCATCAGCACACGACCCCGTCAGAAGACTTCATGCGCGGATCGATGACTTCGTTGACGGCCTGCGCGACAAGGCTGCTCAGCATGACCATCGCCCCGGTGATCAGCACCATGAGCATCAGCAGGTTGTAGTCATGGTATTTGGCGCTGGATACGGCGAGCAGGCCGATGCCCGGATAGTTGAATACGGATTCCGCCACATAGGTGCCGCTCAGGACGTGGGGGATGGAGATGGCCATGATGCTGACGATGGTGGGGAGCACGTTCCGCAGGCAGTGGCTCAGCAGGACCCGTGTCCTTCCGAGCCCCTTGGCCCGCGCCAGCAGCACGTAATCACGGCGGATTTCATCCAGCAGCTTGTTGCGGATCATGTAAGCGTAATACCACAGGTGGCTCGCCACCATGACGATGAGCGGCAGGACGAGGTGGCGCAGGCGGTCGGTCAAATCGCCGGATTTCCCGATCCCGTAGGCACCGCTGCTCGGCAGCAGTTTGAGGTTGACGCTGAAAACGAGCACCAGCACCACGCCCATCCAGAAGGCGGGCACATAAAAGGCTACCGTACCGATGCGGCAGACGAACCGATCCATGAAAGTGTCCTCGAACCGGGCGCAGAAGAGGGCAAGCGCGATGGCGATCATAAAGACCAGCGCGTAGGCGATGCCGCCGAGCATGAGCGTATTGCCGATAAGCGGAGAAACGACATCAAGGACGGGGCGTTTGTATTTCAAGGAGATGCCGAAATCCCCCTGCATGACGTTCCCGATCCATTTGGCGTACTGCATCCAGATGGGGCCGTTCAGCCCCAGCCGTTCCCGTGCGGCGTCCAGTTCCGTGGTCGTCATGGACTGCATGGCGTCGCCGTAGAAGGATTGGAGAGGATCGCCGGGGGTCAGGCGGGATACATAGAAAACGATCAGCGACAACAGAAACATCATGGCGATGAACACCAGCGTTTTCCGTGCGAGAGAAGCCATCAGTTGTCTGCTGTTCATAGTCTGCCTTCCTTGGAGCGCGATCCTTCGGACTGTTCCGAGATCCTGTTTCGTAACACGTTGTTTTCTTAGATGTAGAGTATGGTGTTACGCGTATAAAAAATGTAATACGAGGTATACCGGCCACCGCCGACGGTGTCAATGAGAGGTCTTTTGCATCAAGCGGGCACTGGCTCCGGGCGGATTTCCTCCATGGCCATAAACGGATTACATCCTGATATGAAAAGAGAAAACGGGGAAAGAAAACGCCCCTGTCACCGTCCACATCGGTTCCCTGGGCGTTTTGCGATGATTGTGTATAGGTCAAGGTGTTACTTTTGTCAAATTAATGTTATCAAAATGGTATTCCGCGCCTCTCCAAAATAAAAAAGGGCAACATCTCAAAGGCGGCGTGAATCCCCGTCACCGTTTGTGCCGTCATGAGGATATGGCGCGGGTTCTTGACCTTCAGAGCGCGACGGTTTTACTGTTTCCCCCACGAAGCTTCGGGATGAAGCGCGCGGAACAAACTGCCCAGTGTTGCCGTGCAGGTGGTTTTAAACGGGAAAATCTCAACGGATAGAGAGGTTGCCATGTCGATATTGGTCGTATGGGCAAGTCCCAACCAAGACGGTTTGACCTCTGCCGCCAAAGACAACATTTTGAAAGGTCTGTCAGAGGCGGGCGGTGAGGCCGAGGCTCTGCACCTGAATAAGCGGGACATCAGGTGTTGCCGGGCGTGCGGGAATGGGTGGGGGCTTTGCAGGAGCGAAGGCAGGTGCGTGATCAACGATGATTTTTCGGAAGACTATCAGAGACTCGTTTCCGCCGAGGCGATTGTCTGGATCACGCCCGTCTACTGGCACGATCTTGCCGAGAACCTGAAGGCTTTTCTGGATCGCCTGCGCCGGTGCGAGACGCGCCGTAACCATTTCCTGAAAGGGAAAAAGAGCCTCTTGGTCGCCTGTGCCGGAGGGACGGGCCGAGGGGCGATACAATGCCTTGACCGCCTTGAGGACACACTGGGCCATATGGATATTGTTGCGGTCGACCGCCTGCCGATTATCCGTTTTAACCGCGAGTACATGCTCCCGGCCCTGCTTGGCGCGGGGCGTGCCTTTGCGGCGCATATAGGGCAAACGGCGTACGAAGAGGGTGTATGAGTGCCGACCCCGGATCAAGACAATCAAAACGTGGGGAGCTCTCTTTTGCAGGGCGGCGGATGCCGGCAGCGGCATTTGCCGTCCTGCTGTTTCAAGGGGGCCGTGAAGTCGGGCAAGAGTCACGGAAAAGGCTTTTTCAGCCAATCTGTATCTGCCTTGCCGCAATAAACACCGAGGCCTTTCCCGCCTACCGCGAGAAGGCGCCTCGCTGGGCATCGGCATGGCAGGCGGCGCAGTTCTTCAATCCTTGAGCCTTGGCAATGGAACCTTGTGAAACATCATCATGCTTGTGTATGAACCAACGGCTTTCCGTGATTCTGACGGGCGTGTCGCCATGAAGTTTTTTGGCAATTTTGCTTCCGTGCCGGGTGGTTCCCGTGTCCGCGGCATTGCCTTGAAGCCACGCGCCGATCTGCTCCTTGTCCGCGGCGTCGAGTTCGACGGCGGCATCAAAATGGTTCGGAAGATCCCCCATGAGCCGTTTCCATGAGCCGGACGGCAGCAGCAGGGCGGAGTATGCCGTATGGCATGAGCCGCAGTTGTCCACATACGTTTGCGGCGGGATGAGAAGACGGTTTGGGGAATGTTTCCTGTATCCGTCATGCGCTTCGGCAAGCCCGACGATTCCACAGAGTAAAAGGCCCGTGAATCCCCAAAGATACCTTTTTTTCATGAGATCGCTCCTTGCTGCGTTTGCGGTTGGTTGGACTGCAACCTACCCTGAGCGGCGTGAAGAATATGTTAACGCCGCGTTTTCCCGGCACCTCCGCGAGAGGGGAGGGCGGGATGCGGGCCTCCCTTTTCGTGGCGTTGCATCCCTATGTACGGCGGCGCTCACCCGACATAGCGTGCCCACAGCGCCGAGAGCGGCATGATGATGAGCATGGACGGCAGCATGTTGATCACGGGAAAGATTTTGATGCCGCACATGCGCAGCCCCGTGGCGACGAAGATGACGCCGCCGCAGGCGGTAAAGTCGCTGAGCATTCCCGGCGTCATGTACGGGGCGAGGAAGGCGGCGGAAGCATAGAGCAGGGCGAGGATGGCGAATTGGGGTATGGCGATGAGGCTGACCGAGAGGCCGAAAAGCGTCCCGAACACGATGCCGCTGAACAGATCGAGAACGGCCTTGGTGAGGAGGATGTCCGTGGACCCGGTGATGCCTTCGTTTATCGCGCCGAAGATGCCCATGCTGCCGAAGCAGAAGGCGGAAACAAGGGTGATGATGTTCACGATGTACGTCTCATTGCCGCAGTGCTTGCTTTTTGCGAGGCGGAACAGCGCCCTGATGCACTTGGCAAGAAAAGATTCGGCAAAGACGAGCTCGCCGATGACGGAACCCACGATGAGGGCCATGACCACGACGGGAAGTGCTGAAGCCTTGTTCACGAGGGTGGAGCCCATGCACAGCGTGATCACGCCGAAGATGAGGGGAAGCGTTTCCTTGACGCGCTTCGGGATGAACCCGGAGAAGAGGGTCCCGGCGAGCCCGCCGACGAAAAGAGCGCAACTGTCTGTAATCGGTCCGATCATAATACTTAACCTATTGAAATAATGTAAAAGATTCTTTCATCCAATTGTACCATGAAACATGGCGCTGAAAAATTGTCAAGCTTCAAAAAAGAGGAACACCGTCTTTGCTGAAAAGGCGGACGAATCGGCATATGCCCGAGGGCACGACGGGGGGAAGGCCACTTGCCATTTCTTTGGTGGCTTTGCTAACGTAACGGGCGCAACTGGAGCCGCGTGGGATGGCATGGCAATTCTTTTCCGCAAAAACGGGAAGAGGATATGTCCGCTTTCCGCCGTATTTTTCGCAGAGGGAAAACATTGACAGGCCACATGGGGTGAGTTATGGAAAAGTCGTCAGACGTCAGACGAGTTAGGGAACAACGGGAACCCCTGTATGTGGAAGTGAAAGAGGCTATTCTCGAATTGGCCCGTACGCAGTGCGGCCCGGATCGCAGGCTTCCTTCCGAGGAAGAGTTGTGCCGCCTGTTGGGCGTAAGCCGGGCTACGGTGCGGGAAGCGTTGAGCATCCTTTGCCGCGAAGGGTTCGTCTCCAAAAGGCACGGCATAGGGAACCTCGTCAACCGCAGCGTGCTTGATACGCCGATGCGTTTCGATTTGGAGCGCGGGCTCCGTCGGATGCTTGAAGACGCGGGGTATCAGGCAAGCACGATCCGGGAAATGCCCGTGAGCCCCGGGGGGAAGGACATCCTTTTGGATGATCCGACGCTGCCGGTCAGGCTGACGATCCCCCGGCCGTGGAAGATCCAGCGGACGGCGCACCTTGTGGAAGGCGCGCAGGCCATTGTGACCTGTAACGTGTTCACGTCGAACGGCTCATGGAATGGAAAAGGGTTCGCGCAGGAACTGGCCTATACGGATGTGATCAACCTGCTGTCGGGCGGCACGTTGTCGCACACGGTGATGGCGTTCCTCCCGTGGTGCGCGGGGAAGGGGATCGCTTCCGCTTTCGGGCTTGCTCCGGGTACGCCGATCATTCTGTGGCATGAGCTGAACTACGGCATACAGGATACCTTGTTGTGCGAGAGCGTGGTGGCTTTCAATCCGGATTTTGTGACCCTGCGCGCGCTCCACAGATGGTAATGTCCCCTGACATGGCAAAGGCCTTTTTCTGAATCCTTTCGAACGGATCACGACGAGGAAGTGCTATGTTTTCCAGAAAGATCCAATCACTTTGCATTGCCCTGTTCTGGCTCTGCGCCGCCGTGCCCCAGATGGCCTTCGCGGAGTATCCGGAACACCCCGTAACCGTGTATCATCCCTTCGAGCCCACGCCGTATGACGCGTTGAGCAAGGTCTACAATGCGGAAATGTCGAAGATTTTGGGTGTGCCCTTTGTCTTTGAATATGGTATGATGGGCAAGGCGGCGAAAGCGACGCTCAACGGCAAGCCCGACGGCTACACCGTGTATTTCGCGGCGATGGGCCCGATGGTCCTGAAGCCCAACATGGTCGGCCCGTCCGCCTCGCCCAAGGATTTCCGGGCCGTGGGGCGTGCGACCCTGCTGCCGATCCTGTTCGTGGCGAACAAGAATGCGCCCTTCAAGACCTTTGAGGAGTTCAAGGCCTACGCGAAGGCCCATCCCGGCAAGGCCCGGATCGGGATCACCAACGCCCCCAGTTCCCTCCAGATCGGCATGACGCATCTTATCAAGGATCTTGCCAAGCTGGATGTGCAGCTTGTGGAGCAGCCGGACGGCCCCGTGCGCGGGACCATCGACTGCCTGATAGGGGATACCGACGCGCTGATCAGCCATCCGCCGGACATCATGCGCTACATCAGGCGGGGGGATTTCGTTCCGCTGGCGACGTTCGCGCCGGAACGCCTCGCCATGCTGCCCGATGTGCCGACCCTGCGTGAGCTCGGCTATGATTTCTCCCAGACGAGCTGGCGTGTCCTCGTGGTGAACAAGGATACTCCGGACGCCATTGTGGAAAAGCTCGCCAAGGCTTCCGAGCGGGCGTTGAACAGTCCCGCCATGAAGAAGTCCGCCGAGGAGAATTACGAAATTCTCGCTTGGCTGCCCCCGAGCGAGGCCGATGCCTTCCTCCAGTCCGAGTTTGATTTTTATCGGGATCTGTCCATGTCCATGGGGTTGCACTATACCCAACGGCCCAAGAAGTAACCGTTTGCACAGCATCCACAAGAGCCTCTCCGTTTATGGCGGAGAGGCTTTTTTGTATAAAAAGAAAACCTCCCGCTAGGCGGGAGGTTCCGAAAAGCTTACAGCTTTGCATATGTTATAAAAA
>ENA-UESL01000693-UESL01000693.1-human-gut-metagenome-genome-assembly--contig:-NODE-693-length-17761-cov-38.153868_pt1 | contig 17761 bp, 19 predicted proteins | sample MGYA00243008_ERZ508009 | MGnify/ENA primary metagenome ERZ508009 (study PRJEB26167, sample SAMN06115396) | human gut metagenome | host: Homo sapiens | place: China:Guangxi | collected 2016-06-08...
TTATAGCATAATGGATCACCATGTAAGTCATGTTCTTCAGGACATGGTATTTCACATAGCTGAAGAATAACCCGAATGAATTTTGATAAGTAGAGCTTGTGTAATTCCAACTCACCTTAGTTTTTCATTACTTTGGTGAGTTGTTTCATCATTAATTTATTAACACCTTAATAATTAACCTTTTAATAATGAAACCTGCCCCCTTCCCTTGTATGTAATAAATACCTGATGGTTCACTATCACCAGATAAAGCGAAGTGAGCAGGCCACCTCATGAAGGAGAAACCTTGCTTTGCAAGCTTATTGAATAGCCACGGATAATCTAGTTTGTCTGCTTCGTGCCAAAAGCGGACATTGCTACATCACAATGCGTTATGGTCAACATCAGAATGCAGCCCTTGTGTTGTGACGTGTAGTCTGGCCTAAACGCAGTTGCACTACATTACCTCGTGGGGTCAGCGACGGCCCCGTTTCAGTTCACGTACACAGGGATCATACTCATCTGCATAGCCACCAAAGTCATGGCTGGGCATGAAGTACCACTTTTCACCTTTCCAACCAGCGATCCGGGTGGTCGGTTTGGTTTTATTCAGAACAACAATACAGACGCCGACGGGAGACACTGGAGGAAGAAGTCGTTGCACCACACACTCACGATTGCCCACATCAATCCAGTCTTTGACGTGAATTTCAGGATGGTTCATTGTTTATCTTCATGTGATGGAATTGCTTACCGTAATGCATCCGATTACCGTGCAAGATCATGTATCCTGTCGCCTTCCTGCTCCCTTGAGGTGGCGCTGCCTTGGTACAGTCAGCACTCTGAATGTCAGGCCCAGCCGCGAGGCCGGAAGCTCATCAGGTCGCTGCGGTAGGGGAAAACGGTCCGGGTAACAGACCGTAATCGCCTGCTGGTGGTTATTGGCCCTGACTGGAGCCGCACTGAAAACTGAAGCGCATTAATATACTCGCGCCTCCGACAGGTCAGGCAATTTCTTCCAGCGCATCGTCATTTGCCGGTGGAGGAGGAAGTATAAGCGCGTCGCACTCCCTGATGACATATTCAGGAATGAGATCAAACCGGGCAGGATCCAGCTGACAGATAAATTCATTTTCAATGTGGTAGGTCTCATTCATGAATTTACGTATTACTGCGTTCTCGAGTCCGGTCTGAAGCAACCTGAACACCTGCAGTTTCTCGTAGCCATTACGGCAGAGCAGATAAAGCGCACGTATACGATCCGGGTCGGTGAGCTGAACGAAAGTGGCCTGGTAGTCAAAGCCGGGAATGCGATCGGCGATTGCCTGGCAGCCGAAGGCAACTTTTTCTGCGGACATTTCAGGATGTCCCACTCCCTGCACAACGGGTTCACGGGTGTCGATGGGCGTTTCACGGTGATGGAAAAGGTTTGACAGCACCTGATAGGCATCACCGAGGTCGTCCATAATTTCATAATGTCGGCGAAGATAGATCAACTTGATGATGTCTTCACTATCAGAGTCAGTGACAGACTGGCAGATCTGAGCAAAAGTGCGGATATCACTTTCACCGATGAGCTGCTCGGTGATGCAGCCTGCGCTGTAGTGCAAGTGTGAGGCCGTAACCAGATTACTGAACAGCTTCCTGACGGACTTCAGTGTATCAATAATAGGCTCAACATCGTGAGTCAGCATCAGTACCGTTTCATTTTTCAGGCACTCACCGGTATTGCGGCGAAACAGCATCTCCAGGATGGCAAATTTCTTGTTCTTATCAAACGATGAAATCGGGTCGTCAAGAATGATCAGGCCTGGCTTCTTGGCTAAGCATTCATACATAAACAGAACAATGGCAAAGGCGTTGCGTTCACCGTAGCTGAGATGCTGGCTGCCGCCGCTGACGTAGCCTTCAAAGTCTTCGTGGCGCAGTTTCAGCCGACATTTATCGCCTTCCCCAGTGATATCCACCTGATAACGATAGCCTGCGTAAGCCAGAAAGGTATTGATATCGGTTTTATGCTTGAGGATCAGCTTCTGCATGCCCTGACGCTGCTTATTTATTTGACCCTGCAGGCGTCCGGCCTGCGTCGTCAGGTCGTCTAAAGAGGTATTGAGACTGGCTACGGTGCGGGCCGTTTTATCCGACTGCAGCTCCGGGAAAAACTTCACGTCTAGGCGACAGGCTTCCAGTGCAGCCTTGACGTTGGTTGAAGCGCTGAACGTAAAGCCGTTAAGAGTCTTAAGGGTATTCAGCATATTTATCAGGCTGTCTGTCTGCTTCTTCACTGTCACGAGATATTCTTCGTGCTGTTTTTCCAGCCCACTTTTTAGGGTTGTAATATCAGCGAGGCGGGCACGGGCAGGCTCTGAAAAATATTCGCCGAGTTTATCTAGCACGCCGATCAGGCCGATCAGGTTTTTAATGACAGCCTTATCATACTCCGCGCTGACGCGGCTAATCTGCTCGGCCTTTTCACGGGAGTCGCCAGTACAGAACGGACAGCAGCCGTCGGATAGCGCGGAGAATTTCTCATACCCCCGGGTCTGCCACTCGATCCACTCTACGCTGCTTTTACTTTGGATGTACGGCTTATAAGATTCCAAACCGTCGGGAATGTGCTGAAGCTTGTTGCCAGCGGATAAGCCTTTCATACCGGTAGACGTTTTTGCAATCCCGGTACTACTCAGCTTAAATGCGGCGCTGAGTTCCCCCAGGTGCGTGATGAATTCTTCAAGCCCGACGTTATCAGCAAACTGCTGCCGTATGGCCACGACCATGGCTTCGATTTCGCGTTCTGTCTCGTGATACGCTTCACTTTTGATGAAGATGTCAAAACTATTACTTACTAACTCGTCTGGTTGAAAAGTGAATTGATCGACATATTTTTCATTAAAGCACATGACGTTTTGCAGGCCATCGACACCAGTTACCCTAGGCTGTACTGCATCGGGATTAGAACCACGGTATCTAAACGGAAGCAGGTCGCTGAGACCCTGTTCATCCCCGTTTACCGTACACTGAATCGCGCGGGAAATGGTGCTTTTTCCGGTGCCGTTAGGCGCAAATTTAATATTTAGTTTTTTTTCTGCCAGAGTTATATTTGCTTTATCGATGTTATTACAGCAATTAATTTCAATTTCCATACCTAATCCTTTACGGCAAAGACACTGAGCAGGCCCCGTATATTGCAGGCCCGATTAATTATTTAAGCTGAAGCCAGAACATATAAGCACCGTTTCATTTTTGAGTAAAGCACTCCGGGATTCGCCCTTGGTACCGCAGCGCCGGAGCAGTTGTTTTATAGAGCGTATGTACGGCGCTTGTGATGTATGTCCGCTTCGTGCCAAGAGCGGACATTTGCACCCTCAGTACCCGCACCAGACTAAGCCGGCTCAGCAATGTCGGCGTTGCTGATACTGACAGACGTTATGCCGTTTTAAAGCGACGTTTCCGGTGTATCACCATGAGAGCGACAATTACCGCCACCGCAATTGTCGCGGTCCCCCGGAAGACGACTGATGAATCTCCTAGGATGATTTCCATGAATGATGATAAAAACTGGCCGGAGAATATAGCCATAGAAAGCCAGGCAAGGTTACGTCCCCGGACGCGAGCGTGACTCTGCTCGACTGTCATATGATTCACAAGCGGCACCGACAGACCAAACCCACAACTCATTAAAACCCCGCCAGCGATGTAGAACACTACATTATCAGCGAATGAAAATATGAAATGTCCGGCAGCGTAGCAGCTAAACGCCGTGTACAGATTTCCGTACTCACGTAAACGCGCTATGAGGCGCGGCATCATCGCAGCAGCCCCGACGGCGACCAGTGAGATAAACGACAGAAAGTATCCGGTTTCTGCTGCCCCAATAGCCATGCAGCTAAACACCTGCGGAATGATGATAATGCTGGTGAAGAAGCAAATCATGGACAGCAGGGCTGCAAAAAGCACAGGCGCTAATCGAGTCGCACTCACCGATTCGCTTTCTCCGGCGTTTTCATTCATGTTTTCTGTCCCAGAGGACAATTGTTACGGCACAAACGCCAGCTGCATAACCAGAAGAACCTAGGCAAAAAGATGAAGCAAAAACGGCCACTGCCAGCCAAGGGTTGCAAGTAATCCGCCTATAAACAGAAAAATGACACCGCCCAGCTCAATCAACATTCCCTGCGAAGGTATCATTTTCAGGCAAGCCTGACCGCTATGAAACGAGGAAATCAATCCGGTTCCTGCTGACATGACGATGGCGGTATCTGACTGAAATCTGGATGTCTCTTCTTCCAGATCTACTTAAAACTCGTTCTGATAACCATACCGAGAAATAACTGTCAATCCATCCATATCTAGGGTTTGATATAGTAAAATTACCTATATATAGTTTTTTTAGTTTTCATCTCACTTGGACGCCATTTCATGAAAAGTCACGAGTACATTGTGATTTGCGGTTTTAACCGCAGTAAAGTCGGCCGATATATTGCCATTGTTGCCTCAGTTATATCGTTCGTTCTGATTTTACTAGCACTCACACTAATCGAATGGCTGAAAAACTTTCACATTAACAGCCACATACCTGCCTCAGTTTTTTCACTTATTAGCGCCGGTGGGATCTACATGGGGTTGTATACATGGTTTGATAAAAATCTCTGGCATAACACCTACCTCGGGAAATTTTTATGTGTGCCAAATCTTGCAGGCCGCTGGAATGTTGAAGGCCATACCCGATCTGAGGGTGGTAAACCCTGGGAAGGTGAGCTGAGAATTGTCCAGTCATGGGACAAAGTCAGAATTCATCTGAAAACTCAATCATCGCATTCGGATAGTGTGACAGCCTCCATCATTCATGACGAGGGAATTGGTTACCAGCTGCTTTATAACTACCGCAACCAACCCAAGACAGGTGAAGAACACCTGACTTCACATGTTGGATTCGCAGAGTTCAGGTTCGACGACGGACTCAAATCTGCTGAAGGCCATTATTTTAACGGTCAAGGCCGGGCTACTTACGGAACAATGACAATCACTAGGATCGACAATGTCTAATTCATTTAGTGCGCGAATTGAACGCATGAAGTCTCGTCGTAAAGGGACATTCGATCAATTAAACGTAGCCAGAGAGTCAATCAGTAACCAGAGGATTGATGGACTGGAAAACTATGCTTTGCTAGAAGGTTTCCTGGATTTAAATGAAAGTTGGGAAACCAGGGGAAAACAAGATTCTGCAACCCGCTATGTTATAGGTGCCATGCAACCGGTTGATAACCGCTATACCGAAATTTCTTTTGAAACTGCCAAGCGTATTGAGAACCAACTGGTAAAGAAATTAGATCTTAATCTGGAGTTTCGTGTCCAAGGCTCTGTACCACTGGATATTCATATTAAAAGTTTCAGTGATGTGGATCTGCTGATTATAGACACTCAGATGCTTATTTATGATAGCGACGGTATTGGCCGCTACACCCCTACGAACAAAAATGATGGGGATATCATCCTTGAACTCAGGGATGCCACTAGGGATGCCCTGAAAGCAACTTTCCCTGCGGCAGATGTTGATGACAACAACGCCAAATCTTTGAGAATAACGGGAGGGTCTTTGCAGAGAGAAGTGGATGTGGTGCCAAGCATCTGGTGGGATACCAAAGAGTACCAACATACTAAAGATGTAGATCAACGTGGGGTCACTATTATAGATAAAAACACACGTCAACGTATCTACAACCTACCTTTCCTCCACATCAAACGAATTAAAGACAAATGCGATCAATGTAATGGAGGATTGCGTAAGTCTATTCGTTTTCTTAAGACACTAAAAGCGGATAGTGAAGCTGAGGGTACTAAAATTGAACTCAGTAGTTATGATATTGCCTCGCTGATGTACCACGCAGATGGTAACAATCTCCGACATAGCCAATACTACGAGCTGGCTGTCCTTGTAGAGACTCACAGATGGCTAAATTATCTTGCACAGAACCCTAATGCTGCAATGCTGCTCTACGTTCCAAATGGCACCAGAAAGATAATTGACAAGAATGAAACTTTTGCCGAATTGCTTAAACTGACGGGAATGGTCAATAGTATTGTCACTGAGGTGCTGCGTGAAATAACCGGCCAGCCTACTGAATATTACACACCCGCCAAAGGAATTTTACTTATAAAACAAGCGGTTTACTAACAGGATGCTATCAAGATCCACTTAATAAGTGGATCTTGAATCATCCGCGACTATTTGCCGGACAGCGCTAGTCATTCCGGCCTAAGCGCTATTATGAGATTTATTTCCAGTTTAGTATGAGTCTCCGTACTAATCGTTGATTGAAGAGACATACATGCTGGATAACTCTTAATGGGGTCAGTTTGGATATCGAAAATTATTGTACTATAAGGGCTTCCCCGGCGTGTCAACGCCGGTGTTTATGGTTTCTGTCTGCTCTTCAGTAAAAATAAAGGGGAGAGACTGCGGTACTATAAACGGCCATGATGAATCGTCATCGATTCGGGCCCTGATGAAAGACGCGCGTGAGGTTCTTGTTCGTTAAGCGGATACGTATATCCTGTACAATAGCCAGATAGGCCTCACGGGGTCTAACCCTTTATCATCAACGAATTGCAGGTCAGATGGTTATTTTGTTTCGTGCTTTAGCTGGCTGAGTACAGCCTGAAATCATCACCGTAATGCAATGATGCCCAGCACAGCCTTGCGTTTTTGGCGGCGATGGCTACAACGGCACGCCAGTATCCTCTGCGATCGACCAGTGAACAGACCCAACGACTGAATAAATCAGTCCTTTTCTCGGCACCAATCAGAACCGAACGAGCCCCCTGAACCAGTAGCGTTCGCAGATACGAATCGCCAGCTTTAGTTATCCTGCCAAGCTTTGATTTCCCACCACTGCTGTACTGCGATGGCGTTAGTCCCAGCCAGGCTGCCAGTTGTCGCCCATTTTTAAAATCGTGTGCATTACCGATACTGGCGACCAGCGCACAGGCCGTTGTGGGACCAATCCCTTTCAGTTCCATCAATCGCTGGCTGCGGTGATCTGTTTTTGCCATGCGGGACAAAATCCGGTCATATTCAGTAATATTATCTTCAATACGATCAATGTGTTCCAGCAGGTCATTAACACATTGTTGAACCTGAAGCGGCAAAGAACTCTTCTGCTCAGAAACCATGTGACGCAGGGCATCTGTACTTTGTGGGGCGATGACACCGAATTCCGATATCAAACCTCTCAATCGGTTATATGTTGCTGTTTTCTCTTCGATAAAACCCTGTCTGATACGGTGTAGGCATTGCATCGCCTGCTGGCTCTCATCCTTCACTGGTACAAACCGCATATGCGGGCGACGAACTGCTTCACAGATAGCCTGAGCATCAGCTGCATCATTTTTGCCTGATTTACCGGCCATGCGGTAAGGAGATACAAATTTAGCAGCCATCAGCCGTGGTTCATGACCATATTGCCGAAACAACCTTGCCCAGTAGTGAGCCCCGGAGCATGCCTCCATCCCGATAACACAGGGAGGTAAACTGGCAATCAGCTCAGGAAGGGCAGCACGCGATACTTTGGGTTTAACCAGAACAGTTTTACCGTGTTGGTCAACGCAGTGAACAGCGAACACATTTTTAGCAAGATCGATACCGACAGTCGTGATGGTCATAACGAATCCCTCCGGGGCTATGTTTACCCCATGATTGCACAAGAGTTAATCAGGCGCATATCCAGGGGAAGTCCCTTCCATTCGTTAAGGCTGATTTTTTGTAAGTACCCCACTTAAACGCCCCATTCTCTTTCAGAGACCCTCTGGCACATGGATTAGGTTTTCCGAAAGCGAACTTCCGCTCTTCGCTCATAGATGCCGGTCAAACATCCCGCATTCAGCATGTGAGGCGGTAGCCTCATCTCTGATGTACTGAATAACAGTAACGTCTTGCTGGTGTGTCTATCCCGGCTTTACCATGACGTATAGCGATAGGGTCTAAATGCTCAACGGCACTCTCAGTGAGAGTCAGTACCGATTTAACGCTGATGCTTATTCTATCGATAATGGCCTGCCGGGGACCATGACGCCATGCTTCGCTATCATAAAAGGTGTCCTGGGCAGTTTTCAGGTGAGAGAGGCTGTTATAAGCCCTGATCAGATAGTAAGCATCGTCGTCATGTGCTGATATACCATAAGAAATAACATCCATTCCCACTGAACGGTGAAGTGGAACACTCACTTCTTTCATTATTCTATGAAAGTCTTTTCCAGTACCGGGTTTGAGGGTGTACAGCAAAAATTCGACAGTTTTCATCTTCGATATCCTATTCTGTTTTTCTCATCATAGCGAATTATGGCGACGTGTAGTCGTGAAACCGAACAGAAGAACTGGACTGCCAGGCTGTCCCCAGCAGTTATGGCTCTGAATGTCTCATGCGTGCCAGGAGCGGACGTTGCTAACATCGAGATGCTCTAATCTGCAAGGAGCAGCTCCCCCTTTATCAGACAATCTTGTCTGACGCTCCGGACAGAAATATGCTGGTTTTATCTGTTCAGAACACTGAACTATGTTCGGGAAATCACAGAGTCAGGCTAACGGAATAGAATAGTGAGCGGTGTCTTAACCCCTTAAATCGTAAAAGCACCGGTTGATAGCTGATGATGAACGCTTCTCTGATTTAACCAAGCATCGGCATTGAGAATGAATCAAAAAAGTGAAAATATCAAAGGGTAATAGCCTCCGTTTGAACCGGACACCTCACCAGTAAGACATAGTCATAGAGCTATGTTTAAGGAGTGTCCTGTGCAAAGAATCGAAGTGATCACTGGCGAGCAAAAACGCCGTCGTTATACTCCTGAAGAGAAAGCCCGTTTTGTTGCGCTCGCCATGCAGCCCGGCTACACCGTCTCACTCGTTGCCCGGCAATATGACATCACACCCAGTCTTCTTTTTAAGTGGAAACGGCTCATGAACGAGGGTGGAAAGTCTGCGATCGTCGCTGGCGACGAGGTCGTCAGTGTCTCCGAGGTCCAAGCGCTGGAGAAAAAAGTCAAACAGCTTGAACAAATGCTGGGCCGCAAGACGATGGAAGCCGAAATCCATAGGAACGCGCTTGAGATAGCCTAGGCAAAAAAGTTGATATCGCGCATGCCATTGCTGCCACCGGACGATACCTCCTCATCCGAATAGCAGAAGTGCTCTGCGTATCGCGTTCGAATCTTTATGAACGGCTGCTAAAGAAGCGCCAGCAGCGGCCAGCCCGCTATAGCAAAGATGATGACGCCCGACTGTTACCGCTTATCCGCCAGATATGCAGCGAGCGGGCGACAAACGGCTACCGTCGCGTGACGGCACACCTCAATCGTGCGCTGAAGGAACAAAACTGGCGGGTTAACCACAAACGCATTTACCGGATCATGCAGGCGAATAACCTGTTGCTGGCAAAATCTGGCCATAGAAAGCCAGAGCACAGTCATACCGGCAACGTCGTGACACTCAAGCCGGATACGCACTGGTGTTGAAATCCGCTGCTTGAATCGGGAAGTCGTGCGGGTAGTGTTCAGCCTTGACTGCTGTGATCGCGAAGCCATCTGCTGGTCGGCGACAACAGGTGGAATAAACAGCGTTATGGTGCAGGATCTGCTGACAACAGAGAGTGTGGAAAAGCGCTTTGGCAATACGCTTTACCTGCCACATGCCGTTGAGTGGCTGACCGATAATGGCTGTTGCTACATAGCGGACTCAATAAGAACGTTCGCCACCTCACTCAGGTTCATCGTGTGTACGACGCCAGTGCGCAGTCCGGAGAGCAATGGGATGGCTGAATCGTTCGTTAAAACGTTCAAGCGTGACTACGTGTATGTTAATGACCTGCCGGATGCCATGACAGTGATGTGAAAACTGACGGAATGGATGGAAGACTATAATAACTGGCATCCCCATAAAAGGCTGAAAATGCAGTCACCAAGGGAATACAGAAGTTCGCTGCTAGCTATAAATTAACCGTGTCCGTTTTAGCGGGGGCAACTCCACAAAGAGGACGTGGAGCTAAAATATTTGCACGGATAAAAAACCATACTTAACTATTAGTATTACATTAAAAAAATACGGACTCTTTATCAGCAGTCCGCTAAAGTCTATTCAAGGAAAAAACATGTGGCATATCAAGCATTAAAAATTAGTATATAGTGGCAGATTTTATCAAGGTATATATTCCTATAGATACCCTAAAATGATTATCTATTAATCCCCTAATTTAGCGGTCATGTGCACTCGATCACCAGTATACGCAGAGAGAATTTTGTATGACGTTTGTGCTTCTTTTGCTTTAGCAGCAATTTTTGCTTCTGCACTGTCAAGAGTGGAAGCAGTTACGCTGACCGTCTGCGCCATACCAGAGAATGAGACAACAGAGAGAAAACCAGCTGCTGCGAGAAGTTTGATATTTTTCATAGTGATAACCCTAGTAAAGTTAATGTTCATCATAAGAGCATACTGCTCGTTTCCTGTTGATGACCATTAAAAACCCTGTAACTACTATAGGGTCAATACTTTTTATTGTATTTTTTGCATGCGGTTTTCTTTTTATAAAACAGTTAGATACAAAATTACTTCCTTTTATTCCGACGGTTTCTCTGTTTCGATAATTTTCTTTGAACTCGTTCTTTCTTTAAGGGAGAGAGGTAGTCAATAATGAGTTTTCCTGTTAGATGATCCATTTCATGCTGGATACAGATAGCAAGAAGTCCATCCGCGTGAATTTCCTGGGTTTTCCCATATTTATCCATGTATTTGATCTTCACTACCTCTGAACGCTCAATATCGCAGTAAATACCCGGCAACGAAAGACAGCCTTCTGTTCCTTTAGAAATATTGTCGCTAGCCCAAACTATTTCAGGATTGATGATTACCATTGGCTGATCGCGCGTCTCAGACACGTCAATCACGACGACGCGCTCATGGGTATTTACTTGGGTAGCAGCAAGACCAATCCCGTTTGCATCATACATTGTTGCTAACATATTTTGAGCAAGAAAATGAACCTGCTCATCTATACATAGAACCGTCTTTGCTTCGGTACGTAATCGAGGGTCGGGAAACTGAAGGATAGGTAATATACTCATAGGAAAATCCCAATAAGCGAATGGACTAGGCCGCCATTGTCAGCATTAAGCTGACTATGGATTTAAGGTTGGTAGGTTGTGCTACCTAATTGGGGAGGTTTTCGCCACATTCTTTAGTGATTCTGTCATTGTGAATTCAGGGGACCATAGTTTAGCAAGTTGCTGTACTGTCATATTAGCTGAAAGGACATAGGTAGCCGCACCAATAACATCACCTGCAGATTCCCCTACCATATGAATGCCGAGTATCTTCCCTGTTTCACTATTCGAGATCAGTCTTACCAAACCATCAGTATGACGACTCACAATTGCACGCAATACAAACGCGACAGGCAGTTCTCGGACTTCATATGGAATTCCTTCTTCCTCAGCTTGTAATGCAGTCAAACCTACAGAAGCTAGCTCCGGAGAAGTGAAAGTTACACGAGGAAGGACATTATAATCCAGAGAATCTAGCTTATCACCAAGAGCATTACTCGCTGCTAATTTACCTTGCTCAACTGCAACATAAACAAATTGAGCACCGCCTGTAACATCACCAGCAGCCCAGACTCGTGAATTTGACGTTTTAAGATTCTCGTCCACAATCACCTGCCCACGTGGACCAGTCGAGATATTAACAGCATTAAGATTAAGATTTTCGGTAAATGGGCGGCGCCCGGTTGCGATCATAATCTTCTCAGCAGAAAGAATATAAGTGCTCTCACCAATCTTGACTGTGCAGCTAACTAAATCTCCCATTGCTTTTACTTGTGTGATATTTGCACCAGTTAAAAATTCAATACCTTGATTATTGAGTGATTTCGCCAAGACAGCAGATATTTCATGATCTTCGAAAGGAGCTATTCTGGTGGCAACCTCAATAACTTTGACTTTTGACCCTAAACGAGAGAACAACTGAGCTTGCTCAAGGCCAATAGCATTCCCACCAATAACCAGTAAAGATTCAGGAACTTTAGTAAGCGACATAGCCGTGGAAGACGTCAGATAATCTACGTCCTTCAACCCTGGAATTTCAGGAATGAACGGACTCGCCCCGCTTGCAATGACTACGTTCTTTGCATGTACTTGAGTGATGCCATCAATTCCATGAACATTTAAACTCACATATTCCTGATTCTGAGATAACGTAAAAGCGGCAGCCCCTCGAAACACATCAATACCGGCTTCAGAAGGTCCCTGTACATGATAGGTCTCTCGAAATTGGCCAATCATCTGATCTTTATCCCAAACCAACAATGCCAGGTCAACAGGAGCAGCCGAGGTATCAATGCCAGAAAATTTCTTTTGAAGCGCAGAAAAACGAATTGCAGCCGCCGCCAATAAGGTTTTGGACGGGATACAGCCAACATTCAGACACGTGCCTCCCGCAACCCCCTGCTCAATCATTGCTACTGATTTATCTAATCTGCGTGCTTCATTAGCCGCTGCCCTTGCAGCAGAGCCTGAGCCAATAGTCACTAAGTCATAGATTTTATGAAACATTTCATGCGGAGCACGGGGAGTACTTTTCATGTAAAAACCTCTTAATTAAGTACCGGCAAAGTAAAGGAGACCGATCTGTCTCCCTCATCTAAGAGTAGACAAGTCAGTCTACTGATGTCAATATTCAATCCGTACAACAACCAGGTCTTAGCTTCTATGGACAAGAAAGAACTATTAATCTCAACTGCTTTTAAACTTTTTTATCAATATGGAGTTCATGCTGTTGGTATAAACCAGGTATTGACTGAATCGGGTGTAGCGAAGAAGACGCTTTATACCTATTTTTCAAGCAAAGAAGAGCTTATTGCGGCTACCATTGACTATTGCAACCAACAATATTTCGCATCTTTAAACTCTCGTTTATCTCAAGTAGAGGATGGTTACCCATCTATTAGCGAGCTTTTCAATACACTCGATGATTCTATAAATAGCAGAGACATCACATCGTCATCTTTTCATGGTTGTTATTTTATCAATGTCAGTGCTGAATTTAGCGATCCCACTCATCTGATACATCAAAGGTGTGCTCGTAATAAAATAGAAATGGATGTATTAATCAGGCACCATGTGTCGAAGGTTATTTCCTCCGAAAAATTTGTGTTCGAAATATCAGAATCCGTTTCAATGCTCTTTGAAGGAGCTATTATTCGTGCTCACATACTCAGAGATTTACAAGCAGCGGTTAAAGCAAGAACAGCAGTCGAACAGATTATAAAATCAAAGCTGAGCTAGCTGAAACGATAATTTTAGAAACTCCAAAAACAGCCTTACTTAAAAAATAACCTCCGTAGTTCTGATAAATACAAATATTTCAATTTAATGATTTCCTTTGTAATTATTGATATATAGGAAAGACTCTAACATCGAGAAGTTAAAAAAGGGCTCCAACAACAGGCAGCCCTAAAACATCACTCAAGATAAAGGAAGGTAATATGCTTGTATAAATCGGCACATTATATTTGAATCACAATGGATAAATAAAAACATTGCTATTTCAAGCAGTTACATCGCTAATCCCCTAATTTAGCGGTCATGTGCACTCGATCACCAGTATACGCAGAGAGAATTTTGTATGACGTTTGTGCTTCTTTTGCTTTAGCAGCAATTTTTGCTTCTGCACTGTCAAGAGTGGAAGCAGTTACGCTGACAGTCTGCGCCATACCAGAGAATGAGACAACAGAGAGAAGACCAGCTGCTGCGAGAAGTTTGATATTTTTCATAGTGATAATCCTAATAAAGTTAATGTTCATCATAAGAGCATATTGCTCGTTTCCTGTTGATGACCATTAAAAACCCTGTAACTACTATAGGGTCAACACTTTTTATTGTATTTATTTGTATAGCGCAGACTGTCTTGAACATCCACTTATCGAGAAATTTTTCTTAGACAAGAAAATTCACATATGATCAATAAGATATAGCGATTTTTTTATCGTTTTACACTGAAGATATTTTTTCTTACCCCATTTATATAGGTTTCAAAATATGTCTTTGCAGGTAATTGGAGGCTGGAACTCACGCATTCCTATCCCCTTCCCTTCAAACAACTCTAGCTTTACTCTGATCAAAAGAATAAATACCCAGACATTAAATCACGTGACATGAAATGCCAAAACTGTCTAAATAAACTGGACTGACCCCAGGATTAGATATAACCTTCAATTAGTAATGTCGGTTGGTTTTTCTTCATATTTCCCGTTTCGCCAGCCTGCTGGAAATTCAGCTGGAGTCTGGTAATCCAGCGATGAATGTGGACGGCACTCGTTATAATCCTGCCGCCAGTCATTAATCGTTTTCCTGGTGTGAACTGATCCTACCCACGTAATGTGGACACGGCCCTAAGCAAGGTTCTGGTTTTCAAATTGTTCAGGACTGAGCCCACCACAGGCACTGTGGCGACGCCAGCGATTGTAATCGCACTCAATATAATTAAATACAGTTGTTCTCATCATTTCCCGGCTGATAAAGCGTTCACCGTGGATGCATTCCACTTTCAGCGAGTGGAAGAAGCTTTCCACACACGCATTGTCGTAACAGCAGCCTTTCGCGCTCATGCTCCCGCGCAGATTATGCCGCTTCAGCAACGCCTGATAGTCCGCTGAACAGTACTGGCTGCCACGGTCAGTATGAACAATGACTTTTTTCGGGCGTTTACGCCGCCACAGCGCCATCTGCAACGCATCGCAGGTCAGTTGTGCCGTCATTCGCGGTGCCATTGACCAGCCGATGACAGCTCGCGACCACAGGTCAATCACCACTGCCAGATACAGCCAGCCTTCATCGGTGCGTAAGTAGGTGATGTCTCCCGACCACTTCTGATTCGGGCCGCTGGCGTAAAAGTCCTGCTTCAGCAGGTTCTCAGACACAGGCAAGCCATGCTCACGATAACTGACCGGGCTGAACTTGCGGGCTGCCTTTGCCCGAAGCCCCTGGCGACGCAGGCTGCCAGCTATCGTTTTGATGTTGTAGGCCGGGAGCTCATCCGCAAGCCGTGGCGCACCATACCGTTGTTTTGCATCAGTGAATGCTCTGAGAACCGCGGCATCACAGGCCAGACGGAACTGCTGCCGCGTGTTTATCTGATGACGCCGGGAGCACCAGGCATACCAGCCGCTACGGGCCACGCGCAGCACCCGGCACATGGCTTTGATGGTGAACTCAGCCTGATATTTTTCGATAAAAACATACTTCATTTCAGGAGCTTCGCGAAGTATGTCGCGGCCTTTTGGAGAATAGCCAGCTCCTCTGCCTGCTCCGCAAGCTGGCGTTTAAGCCGGGCATTTTCAGCATCCAGTTCGCTTTCGCGTGCAGATGATGTCAGTTGTTGCTGTTGTTTTTTTCGCCAGCCATAGAGTTGCGATTCATACAAACTGAGTTCGCGGGCAGCGGCAGCGACGCCAATGCGTTCAGCAAGCTTCAGAGCTTCCTGGCGGAATTCGGGAGTGTGCTGTTTACGCGGCTTTTTACTGACGGTTACTGATTTAGTCATGTGAGCTACCTCTGGTTGAGAGTTTACTCACTTAGTCGCGTGTCCACTATTGGCGGGTATCTGTGCCAACAGCTCTCAGGCCAAGGGCCGCGTTAAGCGCGCCAACCTGACGCTGCAGGAGCGGCTGGTTAAGGAGATGTGCCTGGAGAATATCACCTGCATTGATGCCGCCAACGCCTGGATCGAAACGTTCATCAGCGACTTCAACCACCGCTTTGCCAGACTGGCAAAATACCCGAAAAACCTTCACCGCACGGTCTAGAGAGCCACCTGGAACTGGACGACATTTTCGCCTGGCAGACGCTTCGGACGCTCTCAAAAGCACTGACTTTTCAGTATGAAAAAATCCTTTATCTGGTTGATCCCACTGACGAAAACTCACGCATAGTCGGAGAAGAAATCCTCGCTTTTGATTATACGGACGGTACGCTCAAATTCCGCCATGGAAACAGAACACTGAAATATCAGATGTTCGATAAGCTGGACTGCATCAGTCAGGGGCGCATCGTTGATAACAAAAGGCTTGACGCGGTGCTGAAGCTGGCGAAGGAAAAACAGGATGAGCTTGAAGCCGCAGGAAAAAGAAAGGCGCAGCCAGAGTATGCCTAAAAGGCGGGCACAGATTCAGGCTCAGCTCAGAGCCATCAATCCGGTTCTGGCTGAACCCTCTCTTTTCAAATCAAGCCTGAAAAAATGAGCTCACTGCCCTTTTTTCTTCATCAGAAATCAGCAGAAAGTGACATTTAAAACCGGGAAATCAGGGTGACATTATCAATAAGGAAAGACAGCGAGTATAATAGTTGTAATATCCGCACCTCCCCAGAACATCTGAATTTGTCTTTGACAGAAAGAACCGCGCTTCCGGCAGGAAGCCGGCCCCCTTGAAAACTCTCTTATCCTGTTAAAAAGCCTGATATGGTTCGGAGTTAGTCGGTGTTTCCTCCGGCAATAGTGCAGTTGGCTTCACAACAGCGTACATTATCACATCAGATTTATGCCAAAACGGCGTAACGCACTGGCCCACAAAAAGAAAATAAGGACGGTTACGACACAGCAGCTACCCAGCGTGATCCAAAAGCCAAATCGCTGACAGAAAACAGGGAATAGTAAAAACATAGGTAGTGTCGGCACTACATACCAGAATGTATACCACGCATGATTGGCTATTTTTTGCTGACTCTGTCCTTCCAGCTTCATCCACACGAGCACAAGCACAGTAACCAGGGGAAGCGCGGCGACAAGACCACCAAGCCGATCACTACGCTTGGCAACTTCAGAGATAAAAACAACCATTCCGGCGGTGATCGCGTACTTAATCAGTAGCCATAACATCATAAACCCTCACTAATCCTGTAAGTTAACGGCCCTGCACCGACCTATCTCCCCAGCGCAATCCCGGTTTCGCGGTGTCTGTTACGGCCGTATTTTCTCATGCCTCGTCAGCCACGGTGAGGCTCTTTCAAGAGCTGGGTTGTATGAAAACGAAAAAACACAGCCAACAATAATTTACAAAATAACTTATTGACCCTGTATTTACTACAGGGTTTTTAATGCACATCAACAGGTGAGACGGCGATGATGCCGGTATCACCAGATGACCAGATAACCCAAGGAATATGACCATGAAAAATATCAAACTGCTTGTTGCTGCCAGTATGCTCTCCGTAGTCTCATTCTCTGGCTTCGCCCAGTCAGTCAGTGTTACTGCTGACACACTCAGCAACGCGGAAGCGAAAATTGCCGCTATCGCCAAGGAATCCGGTGCTTCGTCCTACCGCATCACCAGTGCAGACCAGAACAACTTTGCCCGCATGACTGCAGTCCTAGATAAGTAACCCGGGACTGTACTACCCTGAACCTGACCAGTTAACGCAAGAGATGGTCGCAGAGCAAATAGCCGGACTGGCTGTCCCCCAGTGGGATGCATCTGGTTCCGCTGGCGACCTCACACGCAATCCCTCACTGTAACGTTTTCTGATCTCACCACGCTGGCCATAACAGATTGCCCTAGCCACTGCATTACGACCTTCTCTCCGGTTAAGCTGAGTCAGGATACGTCGGCGATAATACTCATCATAAATATAATTAAGAAGGTATAAATTGCTTCATTCGGCGCACTATTGTAAACGTTTTTGGCGGGACAGGATGTACTTGTGTGTACGAAACCGAGGGCCAACAATAAATATTGATTTAATGCAA
>ENA-UESL01000716-UESL01000716.1-human-gut-metagenome-genome-assembly--contig:-NODE-716-length-17390-cov-20.774100_pt1 | contig 17390 bp, 15 predicted proteins | sample MGYA00243008_ERZ508009 | MGnify/ENA primary metagenome ERZ508009 (study PRJEB26167, sample SAMN06115396) | human gut metagenome | host: Homo sapiens | place: China:Guangxi | collected 2016-06-08...
GGTACTATTAATCCTTTAAAAATATAAAACTATGGGACTGGAAGACGATTTTTTGTTAAATGACGCCGATGATGAAAAGACCATCGAGTACATCAAGAATTATTTGCCGCAGGAGTTGAAAGAGAAGTTCTCTGACGACGAGTTCTATTATTTTCTCGATTTGATTGACGAGTACTATTCCGAGAGCGGCATCCTTGATGCACAGCCGGATGCGGATGGGTACATCGAGATTGATTTGGGGAAAATCGTGGACTATATTGTCAAGGAAGCCCATAAGGATGAGATGGGTGACTATGATCCGGAAGAAATCCTTTTCATCGTACAAGGTGAGATGGAATATACGGAATCTTTGGACGAAGAATAGTCTGTATCAAAAGTATAGGAAAATCGCGGATGGGCATGGCTTCATCCGCGATTTTTTGTTTTTATGTGACCGGTGGCGTATTCAGAAAAAAGAAGATGGACGTGCCGATGAGAATGACACCCAATACACCGTAGAACAGGCGGGCTTGTCGCCGCCCTACATTTTGTACGATAAACTGGGTGTTTCGGGCAGTAAAGAACCAGTTCCAGTCCAATATGGCTGCCAGCAAGGCGATGATGCCTGCGACGGCGAAAATCCCTTGAACGATGTATTGGCTCATCAGAAATAAGAATTAAGAATTAAAAATTAAAGCGGGGGAAAAGCATGCCTTATTCAAAGCTCTCTAACGTGACTTCCCGCTCTCCGTTCTCCACTTCTTCGATGGTGACCTTGATGGTGTTGCCCGGCAAGAGTTCCTCTACCAGCTCCGGCCATTCTATGAAGCAGAGGGCGCCGCTGTAGAAGTAATCTTCGTAACCCATGTCATACACTTCTTCCAGTTTCTTGATGCGGTAGAAGTCGAAATGGTAAATCAGTTCGCCGGCAGTGTCGGAACGGTATTCGTTGACAATGGCGAAGGTAGGGGAGGTGATGACGTCGGAAACGCCCAACTCCTCGCAAACGGCTTTGATGAAAGTTGTCTTGCCCGCCCCCATTTTTCCGTAAAGAGCGAAGACGGTATTATCACCCATTTCAGCGATGAACTGGCGGGCGGCTTCGTGAATCTGGTCTAATGACTGAATTTTGATTTCCATTGTGTCTTTTGATTTAGCGTTGCAAATATAGCCAAAAACTTTTTCCTGTCTTGCAAATGGCATAGATAATGATGGAAAAGAATATGATGGATGCACCCGAGGGGACATTCAAGTAGAAAGAAATCATCAGCCCGCCCAGGCAACTGAGGTAACCGATGCCGATGGAAAGCCAGATGATGCGGTGGAACCGGTGCGAGAACAAGTTGGCGGTCATCTGCGGAACGGTGAGCAGCGAAATGACCAGCACGATGCCCACCATGCGCAGGCATGCCACGATGGTCAGCGCAATGAACATCATCAGTACATATTCGAATACCTGCACCGGAATACCTTGCGAGCGGGCAAACTCCCGGTCGAAGGCTACGTAGATGATGGGATGGAGATACAGCGCGAAAAACAGTATCAGCAGCAGGGCAAGCCCTCCCAATAGAGCGATGTCGCTCCAGGTAATCGTGAGAATGTTGCCGAAGAGATAGGCGGACAAGTCGGGTGCGAATCCCGGCGAGAGGAAAGTGAACATGATGCCCAGTGCCATGCCCAATGTCCAGAATACGGCAATGGCGGAGTCTTCCCGCATGTCCTTCCGTTTGCTGAGCCACTCTACACCGAAAGCGGACAAGACTGCAAACAAGGCTGCCGACAGAATGGGGGAAATGCCGGTATACAATCCCAGGCCGATACCGCCAAAAGATGCATGCGTCAATCCGCCGCTGATGAACACTAGTCTCCGGGTAACGATGTACGTGCCTATCAGCCCGCAAGCAATGCTTGCCAGCAGACTGCCGATGAGGGCATGTTGGAAAAAAGTGTATTGCAGTAGCTCCATTTATTCAATTAAAAATTAAGAATTAAAAATTAAAAGTTGGATGTGGAGTGTTAGGAATGGGGGGTGAGACGGCGTTCGCCGATGATGAGGAACACTTCATCCTTGATGTTATCCGGCAAGGCTATGCCACGCAGTTGCAGGCTGCGCACCCATCCGGCTACGTCCGTGTCTTGCATGGTGTAGAACACGTCGCGGAACTCGTCTTCCTGCTCGGGAGTATAGGCATCGGGAGCGGTGCCGATGTATTTGTCCAGTTCTTCGTCATCGTAATATTCTATTTGCTTGCTGACGGCTGCCAGCAGGCTGTCACGTTCGCAGATTTCATGCTGTCCGCAGCACTCGGCATCCACTTCCTGCACTTCGGGCATGGCGTCCAGTTCGCCGCGGTCTATCTTCTTCTGCAGTTTCCGGTTGCGTATAATTCCGGCTGTGGCTGCCACGAGGGCAAGGACAATCAGGCTAATAATCAATATCCACATGGGCTTCCTTTTCTTGAAAAACATGTTCCATTAATAGAACGGACAAAGATACACATTGTTTTGTACACGACAAAATAATGCTTCAGATTGCAGGTAGGTAGATTACTTCCACCCGACGCAGGCATTACTTGCCTGGAACGCAGTATAAAACTACTTTGGATGCATCCTAATCTTAGAATGTATCCTTTATTCCTAAGAATAAAGGTTATATTCTTAAGAATAAAGGCTGTATTTCTAAGAATAAAAGCTTTATTCTAAGATTGCATTGCATCTTGGCAGACTTTAAATCCCGCCTTTTGCAAGTCTTCCCAGTAAGCAGGGTAAGATTTGGTAACGACCTGTGGTTCATTTATCCGTATTTGGGGCAGTACAAGGCAGGCGGGGGCAAATGCCATGGCCATACGGTGGTCTTCGTAGGTGGCGATGACGGGGTCAGCGTCTGCCGGGCAGCGTTCGCCATCCCACAACAAGATGCTGTCTTGCTCGGAGCGCACGACGTAACCCAGTTTACGCAGTTCCGTAATGAGGGCGGTGATACGGTCGGTCTCCTTTATTTTGAGGCTTTGCAGTCCAGTGAAGCGGAAAGGGATGTCCATCAGGCAGCAGGTGACGACAAAGGTCTGCGCCAGGTCCGGGATGTCCACCATGTCTTCGTCGAGACGGGTGGCGGGAGTACCCTTATGGGTCAGTCTTACTCCCTGGTCTGTATATTCGGTATGGACGCCGAGGCGGGCAAAGACTTCCGCGCCGCGGCTGTCGCCTTGATAGCTGTGGGCGAAGAGACCGAGCAGTTCGATTTCTGCCGTGTGCGCTTCTTCCTTCGTGCTGTCTTCACTTTCTTTCGCGCTACTTCTGTCTCCCCCTTTCATTTTTATTTTTTCATTTTTAATTCCTTCTATTGCCATCATCTGATACCAGTAAGAGGCGGCGCTCCAATCGCTTTCCACGGTGAAAGGAGTATCTGTGTATCCGCCGGGGCTGACGGTGATACAATCTTTGGAGGCCCAGTCGGCTTGGGCACCGAAGTCGCGCATCAGTTGCAGGGTCAGGTTGATGTAAGGGCGGGAGATGATGTCGCCCGTTAGGTGCAGGCGTAATCCTTGGGGGAGTACGGCGCCAATCATCAGCAGGGCGGATATATATTGGGAACTTACATTTCCGGCAAGGGATATTTCTTCGCCTTTCAATGCTGTGCCGGTGATGCGTAGTGGGGGGAAACCTTCGTTCCCGACGTATTCAATCTGAGCACCGAGTTCGCGCAAGGCGTCTACCAGTATGCGGATGGGGCGTTGCTGCATGCGTTGTGTACCGGTGATGATGCGGGTGCCCGGAGTTACGCTGAGGTAGGCGGTGAGGAAACGCATGGCGGTGCCGGCGGCAAGGATATCTATATGTCCGGGATTTCCGTCGAGGGCACGGGTCATCACCATGGTGTCGTCACAGTCGCTCAGATTGCAGGGCAGGATATTGCCATGGGCAAGGGAGTGGAGGATGAGGGCGCGGTTGCTGATGCTTTTGGATGCCGGGAGTTGTATGGCGGCATGCAGGGCGATAGGGGCAGAAATGGTATATCGCATGGTCGTATTTGTTAAGTTACGGTGGTAAGGAGTTTTTTTATTGTCACTGCAAAAGTAGGATAAATCTTTGGGAAATGGAAAAAAGGAAACTTGTTTCTGTGGTTTCAATCTTTCGTTTATCTTTGCGGAGGTAAGTCCTGCTATCGGGACGGATAGATATAATTAAGCATCATTCTTATGGAAATAGATTTAACCACCCCCGCCTTGCTGTTTTCGGCCATATCGCTGATTATGCTGGCCTATACCAACCGTTTCTTGTCCTATGCCCAACTGGTGCGCACCTTGAAGGAACAGTACATGGAGAACCCGTCTTCGGTGAAGGCGGCGCAGATTGCCAACCTGAGGAAGCGGCTCTACCTGACGCGTGCCATGCAGGTGGCGGGCATCGGCAGCCTGCTGCTGTGCGTGGTCAGCATGTTCTTTGTCTATATCCGTCTCCATCTGCTTTCGGCCTATATCTTCGGTTTGGCGCTGATATTGCTGATTATTTCGCTGGCCATATCGGTGTACGAAATATATATATCGGTGAAGTCTTTGGAGATACATCTCAACGATATGCACGAGTAGAGGCTCTACGGGATGATGTTCCGTACGGGGAGTTCCAGTTCTCCCCAGTCAATCATGGCATTGAACAGCCTGACAGTAGAGAATGAAGGCAAGTCTTCCGGTCTGATATCTTTTTCCTGCAAGATTCCTTCTTCCAGCAAGGCTGCCCGTTTGGTCCCTTTCAGCAGGGGATGTGCCGGCGTGTACCAGTGGGTACCGTCGGAAAGGGCGATGTTGGCGATGGAGGTGTCTGTCAGCAGGCCTTGTTTCACAATCAGAATGTCGTCGCATGCGCCGCGCAGGGCAAAGAGGCAGTTCAGCGGTTCGCGTCCGGCGCTTTTGTAGGTGTAGTCGATGGTATCGGCCTGCATCAGTGCCAGCGAATGCACGTGCCGCACGGCGTAGGGGGAGTAGCTGAGGTCTTCAATACCTTTTTCACCATACACTACGCGTGCCTTGACGATGCCCGCCCCGGTGATGCCTGCTCCACAGCCGGGAGACGACAGATAATCGGACAGTTGCAGCGGTGTGCTTTCCGGCCAGAAGTGGGCGCGGGTATCGTTCAGCCTCCGGTTGTGGCGGGAAAGGTTGCAGACCCTTCCGTGGTCGATGCGTATGGTTTCAATAAATAGGCACATATATTTTCTGTATTACTTCGTTGTATTCGCTTTCCCACCGGCTTTTGGCGGTGATGCCGCCTCCTGCCTTGAAGTGGAGCTGGCCGTTTTCCTGCTCGATGAAGCGTATCATGACAGCGCTGTCCAGCTGTCCGTCGGCATAATGCCCCATGATGCCGGTGTAGAAGCCCCGGCGGTAGTCTTCGGCCTGGGCGATGATTTCTACGGTTTTGGGCTTGGGGGCGCCGGTGATGGAGCCGGCAGGAAGCAGGCGGAAGATGATGTCGCCCAGGTGTGCGGTGTAGTCTTCGGGCAGGGTGCCGCATATCTCGGAGCTGGTCTGGAGGATGGGGCCCTTATTGGTTTGCAGGCGGTCTATATATCGGTAGGAGGTCACTTCGACGTGTTCCGAAACCATGCTGAGGTCGTTGCGTATCAGGTCGACGATGGTGGCGTGCTCGGCTGCCTCTTTGGTGTCCTGCATCAAGAGCTGTTCCGCATCGGGCAGGGTAGCGTCGATGGTGCCTTTCATGGGGAAGGACTTTATCTTGCCCTTCTCTATGCGGACAAAGATTTCGGGGGAGAAGCAGACGAACCGGTCTTTCAGCCACAGTTTGTACAAGGCTTCGGAGTGGAGGAATATTTCTTCCAGTGTCAGATTGGTGGTGACGGGTACCCGGCAAGTGAGGTTCGTCAGGTAGCTGTTGCCTGCCAGCAGGTTTTGCTTCACGAGGTCGAACGAATGTCTGTATGCGGCGGGGGAAGGGGGAGTGATGTCCCACTGGATAGGGCCGGCGCATCGGGCGGCTGTGCTTCTGGCAAGGGCTGTTGCAGCCGTCTCCGTGTTGCCTGCCTTCGGGAATTGGAAAAGGCAGGTGGCGGGGTCTATCCGGTCGAGGGGCTCAATGTGCGACTGCTCTTGCGCGTAGTCTACGATGAAGAGGAAGGGCACATTGGCTCCGGCCAGTGCGTTTATGCGGGCAATGGTTTCTGTCCGGCTGTACGTCTTCATGCGTCAATAGACTGCGGAGGCTATCACCTGGATTATCAGAATGAGGAACACCATGGCAATGGGATATACCGTGGCATAGGCCACGCTCGGTATGTTGCTGTCCGTCATGGAGTCGGCGGCGGCAAGGCCGGGCGTACTGGTCATGCCGCCGGTGATGGTGCCCAGCAGGTCGAGAATGTTTATCTTGAACACGAACAGGCCTACGCATACTGCCACCAGCATGGGCACCAGCGTGATGGCGGCGCCTACGCCGAACAAGAGCCAGCCGCTTTCCTGGAACGTGGCCATCAGATTCCGTCCTGCCGATGTCCCTACTTCGGCAAGGAAGAGCAGCAGTCCCAGCTGGCGCAGCAGTTGGTTGGCAGGGCCGGACATGGACCACAGAATGGGGCCGGTCTTTCCGATGGCGCTCAGGAACAAGGCGACCATCAGGATGCCTCCCGTCAGTCCCGGAGAGAACGACAGACTGTCCGAGAAGGAGATGTTGAGCTTGCCGAAGAGCACGCCCAGCACGATGCCCAGGGCGATGGGGAAGAAGTCGGTGTCGGACAGTTGCTTGGTGTCGTTGCCCAGCAGGCGTGCCACTCCCTTGATGCCGTCCTTCTCGCCCACCACCATCAGCTTGTCGCCGAATTTCAGGGCGAGGTCGGGCGAGGGGGAGAGGTCGATGCCGCTTCGGCGGACGCGGGTGACGGTACAGCCGAAGTTCTTCATCAGGTTGAGGTCGCCCAGCTGTTTGTTTATCATATCCTTCTTGGTGAGCAGCAGGGATTCAATCTCCTGCATGTCTACGAGTGGCAGTTCGCCTTCTTCGCGCTGGCCCACGAGGACGGCAAGCTGGTTCAAGGCATCTTCGCTGCCCACGGCTTGTATGCAGTCTCCCTCGTGCAGGATGGTCTGGGCGGTGGGGATGGCTATCTGCTCATTGTGCTTATGGCGCGAGATGACGGCACCGGTCATGGCGCGCGCATTGATTTGCATCAGGCTGCGGCCGAAGACGGCGGGGTTGGTCACGCGGAACAGGCAGGTTGTCAGTTCCGGGAACTGGCTGCGGCGTTCCTTCTCCAACCGGCGCGCCTCCTTGTCGAGGTCGATGCGCATGATACGGGGCAGCAGCTTGACGAAGAGAATCACGCCGATAACGCCGAAAGGATAGGCAATACCGTAAGCGATGGATGCCAGTGGGGAATGGGTGCTGTCAATGGCTACGGCAAGTCCCGGTGTACTGGTCAGGGCGCCGGCTATGAGGCCCACCACGCTGGGGGTGTCTATGTCGAAGGCGTACTTCAATCCTACGGCTGTGAGGGCGGCGGAGCAGATGATGAGCAGGGTGATGATGATAAGCGTCTTGCCCTTGCTCCGGAAGGAGTCGAAAAATCCGGGACCGGCCTGGATGCCGATGGTGAAGATGAAGAGCACCAGTCCGAAGTTTCCTAATTCTTTGGGGATGATGACACCGAAGTGTCCGAACAGCAGGGCAATGAAGATGACGGCGGAGACGTCGAGCGAAAGCCCTTTAATCTTGATTCTTCCCAACATGAAGCCTAAAGCCACAATGAGAAAGAGCGCGAAATAGGAGGAGTTTAACAAGTCAGCAAACATAATCAGTTAAAGAGTTAGGAATTTATGTCACAAAGATAGTGCAAAAAAGTGAGATAGAAAAAGTCTTGCTTCCTTGTGGCATATAAAAAAAGATGATGTGCCATCAACCGTTTTGACACATCATCTTAATATATATATCGGCCTATATGACCGGTATTCCTGCGTGGGGCAGGGCGGTACTTATTTTTCGAGTTCCTTCAGCAGTTCCTCTACGGCAGCTTTCAGCTGTGTGTCTTCTCCCTTCACGATGGTCTCGGGTGAATTGGCTACTTTGATGTCCGGCTCCAGCTGCGAGTTCTCCAGATAGCTGCCGTCCGACAGGCGGTAGCCCACGACGGGGATGCCGAATACCAATGACGGGTCTTGCAGGCGTTCCCACGACACGCTGGTCATGGTTCCCGGCACGGGCATGCCTACCAGCTTGCCCAGTCCGCGGTGGCTGTAAACCCACGGCGTGCCGTGCGCATTGGAGTAGTTGGCCTCGCACATCACCATGATGGAGGGTTTGTTCCAGCGGCGGCTGGGCATGTCGCACGTCTCGCGACCGCGCACCACTTGGGTGAAGTATTTTTGTCCACTGAAAAGTATTTCTATATCCTCGTGCAAGCGTCCACCGCCATTGAAACGGGTGTCGATGACGATGCCTTCGCGGTTGTTGTATTTTCCCAGGATGTCCGAGTAGACGGAACGGAAACTGTCGTCTCCCATAGACTCGATGTGCACGTAACCCAATCGGCCACCCGACCATCGGTCAACGTCTGCCGCACGCTGTTTCACCCAGCGGCTGTAGAGTAAATCGCTGAACGCACCGTTCGTAATGGGGATAATGACCTCTTCCCAGTGCTCCTTGGTCTGCGGGTCGAAGAGAGAAACAAGTGTTTTCTTCCGTGCCTTGTTGTTGAGCAGCGTGTAATAGTCCGCATCGGGGGTGATTTCCACGCCGTCTATCTTTTCGATGACTGTGCCGGCTTTCACCCGGGTGTTGGCTGTGTCGAAGGGGCCTTTCTCCACTACTTCGGCAATGAGCATGCCCTTGCCCGTGTAGTTCCAGTCGAAGAACAGTCCCAGGCTGGCAGTAGGTTCGGATTGCCCTTTGGGATAGAAACGGCCGCCGGTGTGAGATACGTTCAGCTCGCCCAGCCATTCGCTCAGCAGTTCGGCAAAGTCATAATTGTTGTCGATATGGGGCAGGAAGCGGCGATAGGCGGCGGTCATCTTGTCCCAGTCCACTCCGTGCATATTGGTATTGTAGAATCGCTTCTGCTGTTGGCGGTACACGTGGTCGAACATGTATTCGCGCTCCGCAGCCAGGTCCATCTTGGCATCTACCTGGAAGGTGATGGGGGTCAGCGCGTCGGATGAAGTGTCCATTTTCTGCATCTTGTGGCTACCCAGCAGGAAGAGGCTCTTGCCGTCCTTGTCCAGCTGCATGTCCGCCCATCCGGCATCCATCTTGTGTAGCAGGCGGGTCTCTTTCTTGCGCAGATTCATCTTCCAGAGGTCGTAGCCGCCTTCGAAGGCTGCCAGGTAGTAGAGTGTCTCGCCATCCTTGGAGATGATGGTGCTGCCCATGTCGGAAGAATTCGGGGTGAGGCGCACCACACGGTCTTCGATGCCTCGCAGCTCGACGACGATGTCTTTCGGCTGGTCATCTTTTTCGTCAGCATTGCTGTCTTTCTTGTCGTCTTTCTTCTTTTTATCCTTGTTTTTGTCTTGGGGGGTGTCTTTTCCGGCAGACTTTTTCTGTTCCTTCTCCAGCTCCTTGCGCAGTTCGTAGTCTTCCTTGCTCAGGCAGTATTTGTCGTAGGCGTCTTGGTTGAGGAAGACGAGCATGGCGTCGTTCAGCGAGCCCCATGAGGCGTGGGCACGCATGCCGTAGCGTTCGGTGGTGAAGAGGATGGCGTTGCCGTCCAGCGCAAAGCGGGGATAGCCGCTCATGTAGCCGCTATTGGTGAGGTTGATGATGTCTTTGCCTCCCTCTGCGCTGACCAGGCCGATGTCGGAGTAGGGGTCGTGCTTGTTGCCGGTGAACTCAAGTGTAAACCACTTGCCGTCCGGTGACCATGCGTAGTCAAATCCTCCGCCGGTGCTGTACCAGGTGGAGCCGTCCGTAATCTGGCGCACCTTCTTCGTCTCCAGATTGAGCACCATCAGCCGGATGCGGTCTTCGATAAAGGCGAGTTCCTTGCCGTCGGGCGAGAATTGCGGATAGGCACGTTCCACGGTGGTGGAGGGCAGCAGCACTTCTTCTTCAATCAGCGTGGCGTTCGGGAAGTTAGGGTCTTCCTTGCGGGCTATCTTGGCAAGGTAGAGCTGCCAGTTGCCACCTCGCTCGCTGGCGTAGGCCAGGGTGCGGTTGTCCGTCGCAAAGGAGAGGCCCGCTTCGCGTGCCGGTGTGTGCGTCACCTGCTTGGTAGTGGCATAGTCTGCCGAAGTGACAAAGACTTCTCCGCGCAGCGTGAAGGCAATCTGTTTTCCGTCCGGGGACACAACGGCAGAGGTGGCTCCGTCGGAAGACTGCAGGTTGGCGAATTGCGGCCGGTCATCGCGCACCAGTTCTATGGCGACTTTCTTCGGGGTGGCATCCGGCTGCTGGGTATAGATTTCGCCGTCGTAACTGTAGCACAACGTCCCGCCGTCACTCATGGAGAGGAAGCGCACGGGATGTGTCTTGAAGCTGGTGATGGGCTTCACCTCTCGGGGCTGTGCCAGCGGGAAGGCATACACGTTGAATGAGCCGCCGTTTCTCTCACTCAAAAAGTAAACCGTTCTTCCATCGGGTGACAACACCGGGTTGCGGTCTTCGCCCGCGCGGTCGGTGAGGTTGGTATGGATACCCGTCTTTGCATCATACAGCCGGATGTCGCGGGTGATGGAGGAGGTGTGGTGCTTTCTCCATTCATCTTCAAATCCCTTGCGGTCTTGGTAGAGGAACTGATGGCCCGCCTTGTCGAAGCAGACCGCTTCGGCAGGGGTGCCCAGCACTTGCTCCGTACGCCCTCCCGTTGCAGGTACTTTGTAAAGCTCGGTCATGGCCGAAGTGGGGAAAAGAGCGCTGCTTGCCGGGTCCTGGATGGATGCGGAAAACAAGATATACTTTCCGTCCGGAGTGAATGTGGAGGGTATCTCACCGGTGGAGTGGGTAGTGAGCCGTTGGGCGGTTCCGCCGTCTGCCGGCATCACGAATACGTCGAAGTTGCCGTATCTGTCGCTGGCAAAGGCTATTTGTTTGCCGTCCGGCGACCATATGGGGGTACATTCGTAGCTCTCTTGGGTAGTAAGCTGTGTGGCGGTTCCACCTTTGGCCGGCACCTTGTAGATGTCTCCTTTGTAGCAGAATGCGATTTCCGTACCGTCGGGAGAGATTTGCACATCGCGCATCCAGAGCGGCGTGGCGGCATGTCCGGCAATGGCAGTAAGGCCTAGTGCAAGGATTGCAAGGGTTTTCTTCATAAGTGTGTGGGTTGATGTTAATATAGAATGTTTATAAACGTCATGATGCTGTCCACAAGGCAAGGAGCGAGGTACGTCATTTCATACCTCGTGCCTTGTATATCTGTTCTTTGGCATTGTTGATGCTTTGGAACTTCTCTTCTGCGGCTTTCTTGATGTCTTCGCCCAGCGTTGCCACCCGGTCGGGATGGTGTTTCAAGGCTAGGCGGCGGTAAGCGGCACGCACTTCGTCATTGGTGGCAGTGGGTTCAATTTCAAGTACTTTGTAGGCCTCGTTCAGTGAGCTACCGCCTAGGTTAAGCATGGATTCCACTTCCTTGACGGATAGTCCCATGTACATGGCCACTTCTTTCAAGGCTTCTATCTCCTCGTTGCAGACGTGTCCGTCGCTTTTGGCAATTTCTACCAAGAATACCAGCAGTTGCAAGCGTTCCTCGTATGTCAGGTTGGCGGCAATCTGCGTTCCACAGTCACGGATGGTGTTTTTAAATGCCAGTGGGTTTTGTCTGTCCATCTGCTTGCGCTGTTCGAAGAGGTTGAGCAGTATCCGTTCTCCCTCGCCCACGGCAGCCTCACCGAATGTGCTTCTCAGAAAGCGGCGGACGAATTCCATTTCACTATGCATGATGCGCCCGTCTGCACGGATAATGTACGAAGCCATCACGAGCATGGAGAAGAGGAAACTGTTCCGTTGCCCGGTATAGGTAGTGCCGTGCGTTGGTTCTTCTCCATAATAACTGCCTGCGTCACTTGAATCGGTGTCGAACAGTGAACCGAATACAAAACCTGCCAAGGCTCCCAGCGGTCCTCCGGCCATGAAGCCGATGATGCCGCCTATCCATTTAGCTGCTCCCATAATTTTTCTTGTTTAAAGTGCAAAAATAGAGATTTCTTACGAGAATTCCAGTAAAAGTGGATGAAGTATTGGGAGATGGGGGAAGATATTGCATTGGCAGACGGAGTGCTCGAAGAAGAAAAAGATATTATCAATTAGTCGGCAGATGTATTGAATATTCCCGAACGCACTGCTATTCCGATTCGGTGTAACCATCCTTCTGTACCATTAGCGTTGCCCGGCATGTCGATATCTGCATCATCAGGGCGTCCTGGTGTCGTAATATCCTCCGCATCAAGGTCTTCGGGAAGTGTTTCCGGAATATGTCTTGAAGTGGATGTTACCTTGTAAATTTTCTGCATGGACTCGTTCAGATAGGTAGTAGCCCCGTAGGTAAAGAAAGGAATGATTACCTTGTCTTTCAGGTCGTATGCTTCGAGGAATGTACAGACTACCATTGCGGGTTGATGCCACCAGCAAGGCGAACCGACGAAAATTGTATCATATTTCGCCAATGCCTCTTTATCAAGCAGATTCGCTACTCCAGGGCGCAGGTCATTATAGGCTTCATGCTGAATGCGGTCGCTGTCATCGTAAGGATTTGCAGCATACGGTTCGGCAGCCTCAATGCGATGGATATCTGCGCCTGTAAGTTTCACGATACGTTCGGCAATGGCCTGGGTGTGTCCTTCGGCAGAAAAGTAGAGCACAAGCATATTGCCGTTTCCGGATGGAGTATCGGGAGTGTCGTCGGTGGTAGAGCATGCTGCCATTGTCGTTAGAGAGAGGAGCAAGAGCGGAATAAGAAGTAACTTTTTCATATTCGAGTTGTTTTTAGATATTTATTGATTAGTGTATTCTTCATCGCTTACAGGTTCATACCACTGTGTAGCACCCAAATGAACTTTTGTATTGATAGCTATATGCGTGAATCCGCTGTCGGGAGCCGCTCCGTGCCAATGCACCACATCTGCCGGAATAGCGACTACATCGCCGGGATTCAACACTTGTATAGGCTTCCCCTTTTCCTGATAGTAACCTTTTCCGGCGGTGGCAATCAGAATCTGTCCGCCCGGATGCGAATGCCAGCTGTTTCGGGCTTTCGGCTCGAATATCACGTCGGAGACTACCACATCGAATGTTTCACTGTCGGTCATCAGCCGTTGGAGGTATGCCGTTCCGTTGAAATTGCTGCCCTCGATGGCATCTCCTTGGGGAAAGAGAGAGGCTGATGCTTTTGGGGGTGTTTCAATCTTGTTTTCCGGTTTCGGACTGCAAGCACCAAGTGTTGCAGCCAGTAGAAATAAGTAAGTCATCTTTTTCATCTTGAAGAGTTATTTTAAATGTTGTTTAAAGAAAGAGTCCAGTTTGGGAAGCGTGATTTTCAGATATTTCGGCTGGTCGTATAAATCCACGTGCGTAGCTCCGGGTACGACAAACAGTTCTTTCGGTTCGGCGGCTTTCGCGTATGCGTCCTCAGAAAAATATTTCGATACTGCATTTTCTCCCACTATGAAAAGCATAGGACGTGGCGATATAGTCTCGATTTGCGCAAAGGGGAAGAAGTTCATCATCGGTGCGAGGCTCGTGTAGGAGTAATAGCCCGTAGAGTTGGGATGCTGACCGCGTTGTGGATTGTCGTAATAATCGAGGAAGTCGATGGCAAACTTCGGTGTGTTCTCATCCACTTTTTCGGGCAGGGCACGGATATCCTTGCGTACAGCCCCACCATATTCCATCGTACGCTGGCGGCCGATTTCATCAAGGATAGCCATACGCTGTTCGTAAGTCTGCGAGTCGCCTACACCCTGACGGCGGGCGCGGCCCATGTCGTACATACTGATGGTGGCAAGTGCCTTGATGCGATGGTCTATCTGCGTAGCACTGACAGAGTAGCAGCCTCCGCCACAGATGCCGATTACTCCTATCTTATCAGCATAGACAGCCGGATGGTTCGTGAGGAAATCGACTGCCGCACTGAAGTCTTCTACCCGCACTTCGGGCGATTCCATACGACGCGGATAACCGCCACTCTCGCCATAATAGGACGCATCGAAGGCTAATGCCACATAGCCGAGTTCCGCCAACTTACGGGCATGGAGTCCCGAAGTCTGTTCTTTGACGCCACCAAAGGGATGACCGACGATGATGGCGGCATATTTCTTTGTGGCATCATAGTCTGCAGGGAAATAGAGGTCGCCAACTATATCAATCAAAAAACGGTTGTGGAATGTCACTTTCTGTTTCTTCACGTCATTCTCCACTGCTACAATCGGGGTTTCCGGTTTGATAGTCAACCCTTTGCTTTGCAATAATTCGTTCAATACTTGTTTGCCATTATCGGCTTCGCTACGTCCGATATTCTTTTCAATGATAGCCAGCACACCGCGTAATTCGTCCGGTGTTACGCCTACATTCAGCGCAATACCCATGTGCCCTTTCAGCATCGGTTCCACGCCTTTGCCCAAAGAAGCTATTATGGCAACGGTTGCCAGTTCCCGTTCGGCATAGGTCAGCACGTCCCGCTCGAAAAGCTCGGCAAAGAGATGTTCTTTAAGGAATACTTCGATTTCCGGGGCCAGGACGGCATAGTTGGCTTTCGGCGCATCTGCCGGGGTGCCCGAAATCTCTGCAAGAATGTCACGTCCGCGTTCGTATTTGCTGCGGGTATCGGTTATCGGTGACGCTTCGCGCCCCTGGTTGTCTCTGATGCCTTTTGCCTTACGCTCGTCAAGTACCGCAACCAATGTTTGCAGTCCGCGCAGGGCACGCGGAAAACCACAATAGGCGTAGGAATGGACCATAACTTATTTAAGCTCGCTGACGGTGATACCGCTATTCAGTCCACCGATAAGGACTGTTCTTAATTGGTCGAGGTGCCCCATGCTTGTAAGGGCTGCGACCTCTGCGATGTATTGTCGTTTACTGTTCATGGTTTGTTCTGCTCTCGGTGTTTGCGAAGCTGCGATGCCGCATCCAAAGACAAGTCCGAGTAGCGTTGTCATAATTCTCATTTTTAGTTTCATAATCTTTATTATTATGTATCAAGTTTTACTTGCTGCAAAATTAGGCTGGATTTTCCACTTCGACCGGTCATGAATTACGGTTTAAAGGATAATTTTTACTGATTGGAGAGATAACCTGAAGATATTTTCTACATTTGCATAGAAACCACTGAAATAGACTGTTATGGAGAAGGTTATGCAACTGAAAACGATAAAGGAGTACAATGACTATATGGGTGTGGAAACAAGGCATCCTCTGGTCAGTGTCATAGAGGGAAGCCGTATGCCGCACCCCGTACCCCATGCACGCAAGCACGTGGGGATGTATGTGATTTTTCTGAAAGAACTACGATGTACGGACGATTTGACCTACGGTCGTCGCTCTTACGATTTTCAGGAGAACACGCTGCTGTTTATCGCTCCGGGGCAAGTATTCGGGCATGAAGCCGACGGGTCGACTTTTACCGGTTCCGGATGGTGTCTGTTGTTCCATCCCGACCTGCTACGCGGTACGCCGCTCGGTCGGCATATGCAGGATTATACGTTTTTCTCATACGCCGCTAACGAAGCATTGCATCTATCCAAACAAGAGCAACAGACCATCATTGATTGTTTGACAAAGATTGACGAGGAAACATACAACCAGGCAGACCGTCACACTAACCTGATTATCGCTTCTGCCATCGAGCTGCTGCTCAACTATTGCATTCGTTTCTATGATAGACAGTTTACTACCCGTAAAAAGGAGAACAAGGGCATGCTCGGCTCTTTTGAAGCATTGCTGAACGACTATTTCGTATCGGATAAACCCGCTGAGCGGGGTACGCTGACTGTGGCTTATTGTGCAGACCAACTGAACCTGTCTGCAAATTATTTCGGAGACTTGATTAAAAAGGAGACAGGTGTTTCTGCGCAAGAATATATATTAACCAAAATAATGGATAGGGCAAAAGAGTTGCTTACTGACCCCGCTAAATCTGTCGGTGACGTTGCTTATGCCTTAGGATATCAATATCCACAGTATTTCAGCAAGGCTTTCAAAAGAGTTGTAGGATGTTCTCCGAATGAATATCGGACATTGAGTTAATGTAAAAAAATAAGGAGCTAAGTTTTAGACTTAACTCCTCAATGCTCAACAGTCGGGATGACAAGATTCGAACTTGCGACCACACGCCCCCCAGACGCGTACTCTACCGGGCTGAGCTACATCCCGAATTGCGGATGCAAAAGTAGTGCTTTATTTTTAAATAGCAAATACTTCTGTGATTTTTTATTGCCTTTATTTTACCTTTATTTTAAAATTCGCTGTTTATCAGTGTTTTCTTATTGTTAAATAAATCTGAAATAGTAGGTGATTGCAGTATCCGGCCGGAAAAACGGATGATTCTTTGAGGCATATTACCTTTTTCTTGTTTATTTATATTAGCTTTGTCACCTCTCAAAAGCAGTTATAAACCGTATAAACAATATATTTAATGATGGATATACCTAAATTGCGCTTGTTGAACCAGCAGTTGGCGAATCCTTTGTTTCATTCTCCGAAAGAGTTGGTGTCCTGGATGGGAGCTGTCCAGGCACAGGATTATGCAATGGTTAAATGGGCGGTGGGTATGCGCCTGGCTTCGGCCACTGTCCGGACGGTGGAAGAAGCGTTGCAGAAAGGAGCATTTTCGTGCAGCAGCAGGGTGTGGAGTGTAACTTCTCAGGAAGTGATAGCTGGGTAATTTTATCCCCGATTGAGCAGAGCATCAAACAAAAAATAGAAGCAGTTGGCACTCCGCTTAAAGATTGGAATATTCAGATTAACTATGGAATTAAGACTGGCTTTAATGATGCGTTTATTATCACTACCGAAAAGCGTGATGAAATATTAGCTAATTGTCAGACAGAGGAGGAGCGTATCAGAACGGCTGAATTAATACGACCGATTTTAAGAGGACGTGATATAAAGCGATATAGTTACGATTGGGCGAATTTGTGGCTAATTAATACTCATAATGGCATAAAAGGTAAAATACCTCGCATTCAAATAGAAGATTATCCAGCTATAAAGGCTCATTTAGACCAACATTGGAAGAAAATCTCTACAAGAACTGATAAAGGTGATACTCCTTACAATCTGCGCAACTGCGCATATATGGAGGATTTTTCTAAGCCAAAAATCGTATGGGGTGAAATCTCAGATAAAGCCAAATTTGCTTTTGACTTTTTAGGTGAATATATACCAGAAGCTACTACATTTTATCTTAATGGAGAATATATAGAATATTTATTAACAGCTTTAAATTCATCTGTTTCAGAATGGCTGTTTTCTAAAAC
>ENA-UESL01000727-UESL01000727.1-human-gut-metagenome-genome-assembly--contig:-NODE-727-length-17213-cov-6.810224_pt1 | contig 17213 bp, 21 predicted proteins | sample MGYA00243008_ERZ508009 | MGnify/ENA primary metagenome ERZ508009 (study PRJEB26167, sample SAMN06115396) | human gut metagenome | host: Homo sapiens | place: China:Guangxi | collected 2016-06-08...
CACAAAGATACATCCAGTGATAAATCTTGCTACAGTCCGTTTTCTGCCCTTTTCTTTTCCAAAAGACATAATCAGGCAGATAACGAACAATACCAACAAAACAAGGATACCTTGATAAACACTCACATCAACCAACCTTTTTAATTAATACCCAGGGTGTTGATAGTTTGCCTCTCCCTGCGAACTTTGTCATCTATCACTAATAGCTCATAGGTAGCGTTATCCGCCCACCATTCTGGCTTTCAAAAACCTTTCGATCCCCTTTCTCATTGACCATGGTGATTTCGAGTTTTAGCTTGTTATCTTCCATGGCACTCTTGAACGATTTTGTAATATCGTTCACAGATACGGCACCTGTCCCGGATGAAGGCTGGATAATGTTTGGGGTTGGATTCTGATTGACGCTACCCTGATTGTCGCTGTCGATAATTTTTTGATAGCGAGCCAGCACCGCGTCGGGATATGCAGCATTAACACTACCCCATCGACGCTTGTCATAACCCCCGTGATAGTAGCGAAGGGCCAGGGAGATATCGCCTCCTGCCTTTTGAAGGTTTTCAGCCAGAATACCCGCACCGCCATCAATGTTTTGGTTCGGGTCTCTCCAGTTTGTAACCCCATACGCCTTCAGGTTGAAAGGCATCAACTGCATCAATCCAAGCGCACCAGCGTCGCTTATAATGTTAGGGTTTCCGCCGGACTCCTGCATCATAATAGCCTTCAAAAGTCGTGGATCGACGCCGTGCTTTTTACCCGCGGCATTGAGGGCGTCGTCATACTGGCCGCCTCCGGTATTCTGACGGTAAGGGACCGGATTATTCCCCGGTACTTTTTGCGGCGCAATCACCGACATATCACCGCGTAGACGCTCTGCCGCATCCGTCGCGCCATATTCTTCATCGTAGCGTTTACGGACGGCATCGGTCATAAACCCGGCATCGACTGCCCCGCGCTCCCGGCGAGTGAGTTTGTTATAAAGCTCTTTGTTGCCCTGAATTCGCCGTAACTTTTCAGCTTCATCCGTGTTGATAAAGCCGGCGGCGTGAGACAGAGCAGTAAAATCACCATTGGTGAGCAAATCCGTAACACCTTCCAGCCCATTCTTAACGGAACCATCAGACATAACAAATTTCAGAACTTTTTTTTCTGCCTTGTTGATTAAGCCATCCCATGCCGCGCCGAGTTCACTCATGGTTACATTAACATCAGAAAGCTGCTTGTTCAGTTCTGGGTCAACGGTCAGGCCAAACCTCTCTGCTTTAGCCAGAAGTCCGGCATACTTCGAGCCTTCACGTAACAGAGTCAACATATCAGGGGTTAGCCCGACAGCATTAGCGAAGGATTTTTGTTGCGATGGGCTCCATTTCTGAAGCGCACCGGAAATGGACTCAAGCGTTTTAAGAAGATCAAGAGAGCCATCTTTATTTTTGACAATTTCGGCGCCAATTTGCGCCATAGCGCCCGCCACCCCGGCATTGGACCCACTTGCCGCTTCATTCAGCGATTTAAAGACGCTTTCAATCGACGCGGCCGCTGTCTCGCTGTCTGTGCCAAGAATGCGTAACGCCCCGGAAAGCTTCGAAAACTCCTTAGCACTCATAGCAGTATTTTGTGCATGGGTTTCGAGGTCATAAGCCTCTTTTGCCGCGTCCCTGAAGCCGTCGGAGACCTTTTTTATGCCGTATCCGACAACGCCGGCAGCACCAAACGCCGCCATCTTACCTGCCAGCTCGCCGACGATCTTCAGTGGAGGAATGATGTCTCCGATAAACTGGACGTTATCCCGTGCACTACGGGCCATTTTATCCAGTTGACTACCAACACCGCCGAGGCTATCAACCGCCTCATCACCGCCGAGGTTAAGCTTTTCCTGCGTCTTATCCAGTTGAGGGAGCAGGTTTTTAATGGCTTCGTTGATTTCATCAATGGTGGCGCTGACCCTGTCGTCCGCAATCAGCTCGAAATCGAATGCATTACTCATCGTCCTGATCTCCGGACTTCAGTTTATTAATTCGTTTGGCCTGCGCCACCCACCAGAGCAGCCGTTTCTGGGTCATACCCCATGCCCGTTCGTCGCTCCACCCGAAATAGAAGGTGACGTCTGCCGCCACCTCCTGCCACGCGGTCAGGGCTTCCAGTTCAAAAAACCGAGCAGATACTCCTTACATTTGCAAAAATCCACATAATCCATCGGTGCCAGTACGCTTTCCCGGGTGTCTGTCACCAGGGCAATCAGCAAACGCATTGCAGCAATCGAGGTGGAGGATTCCTGTTTTTCGTAGAACTTCTCAACCTGAGTCAGCGTGGGGGCCTTCAGTTCCAGCTGCTCATAACGTATTTTTTGCGCTGCATCGTCCAGGGGGACGGTCAGAATAATGGTCTTCGTACGTTCTAATTCAGCCATAGATTAATTCTCCGTCACTTCACGGCCTTCCCAGCGAACATCGAACACCGCATCTTCGCTTTCCACTTCCTGAACGTTGACCGTCCAGAGCGCGCGACCAATAATCGTTTTCCCGTTCGCCAGTTCGGCGATCACGTTAACGTTGGTCTGCCCGTTAAAATCACGGACACTGGTGCCGCCGCTGTCACGCAGGCGAGCTGAAATGTACCCGGCAACCGGTTTTTCCTTATAACCATGCACACCATCCATACCCGTCAACGTTGAGCGGTTAACAGTGGACGGCTGGTATTTAAAAGAACCTTCAACCATGACTGAAACACCGTCCACGGTGACGTAGGCGGTACCGGCCAGGCGGTTTGAGGTGTCAGCCATGATTTATGCTCCTGTATCCGTTGACTGCGCCTGCAGGCGAAACTGGTTAAGCAGCGCAAAAATGCGCAGCTGATTGATGAGCGCTCCCGGCCACAGCACGTCAACGCGGTTCGGATTGGACGCATTTTGTTCAACAATAATATTTTTCGCGAACGCTTCAGCATCCTGGGCGTAACCGTTAAACACCAGCGTCTGGTATTCGGCGATCTGGTCAGCTTTGATGATGTTGGGCGTGACAATGGGTTGACCGGGTGCAAAGCGAGTCCCGTCGGCGGCCAGTTTCATGCGTCCAAACTTGCTGGTCACTGCCGTACGCAGATAGCGGGTCACGAACATCAGGCTGAACAACGTTTCCACCTGCAGGTAGCTGTCGTCTTCATCGCCGTAACTGTTTTTCTGGTAGGTGGTGATGATGTTTTCTACGTTGACCGTCCCGTCGTCGGCGACGGTGTACGTTGAAATGCCGCTGTACAGCAGGTTGTTACGCTCAGTGAGTTCGAAACGGTCCTGCAGATCAGGCGCCAGCACGCCATAAACTGGCAGGCTCTGCAGCGGACGGCCCGGATCATTACGCAGGCTCGGGGCAATGGCGCCAGTCAGCGCGGCAGACCAGATATAACGAGGCGTTGGAGAACGATAGACGCCCAGCAGCGTTTCATGCTGGTTATTTCGGGCCTCACCTTTCGTACCCAGCTCAGCATAGGTTCCCGATGTTGTGCCAAAGGCGTGCCCGTAGAGCTGCTTATCCCACGCCCAGCGGCCGGAAGCGTCGTTCAGAAACGCCTTCATGGCATCCAGCGATGCAGTGTCATCGTAAGGATTGACGATGAAATCGAACGTTTTATCCTGCAGGTTGCCCAGCGCATCGACAAAGTCAGGCGCGCCGGCGCCGCCCGCCATCGCAGTGATGGTCAGGGTGAGTCCTGCCGGCGTCGATTCCCCGCCCTGCGTCCCCAGGTAGTTAAGGCGAATATCAATCCCGTTACCCAGAAGCCCCCTGTTTTTTGCCGTCAGCTCTACCGTGTCGGTCGCATCCGATTTAATGGCAGCGGTTACCGGGAGGTCTGTTTTTTTGGCGATAGCAGCCACCAGTGCTGTCGCAATTTGCGCCGGGGTATCAGTGGCCAGCACGGTAAGCTGCACACGGGTCCCCGCGAGGTAGAGAGAAATTACGCCCGTCTCAGACGCCTGTGACGCGACCTTGATACTCCCCTTCGCGGCCACCATTGATCCGGAGTCGTCTGCCAGCGGCAGGATCCAGATTTCCGCGGCCGTATCATTCTTCTGATAGGCCGTCATCATGCCATGCAACTGCGAGCCCTTGCCGGTCAGTTCACTAACACCATTGGCGGAGGAAACTTTAACGGGAATATTGACCTGCGTCGTACCGGCGGCCAACATCTGGCCAATCAGCAAGGTTCGTTGCGTCGCCGTCGCAGTATTGGCCATAGAGTTGTCGAACTCGACGTAAAACAACGGCGTCCGGAGATTACCGGGTACGCGTGAAAACGGAACGGTCATTTAAGCGTCCTCTTTTTTAGCGGTGTTCTTCACACCTTTTTCCAGCACCAGGCTGACATCGCCATCCTTCAACCGACGGCGCCAGAAGGTATTATCCGGAACTTCCCCGCCCTCTTTGGGCAAAGGCTCTCCCCGGACGGGGCAGCGAACGCTAAGCCCATCTTTTGGTTTTACAAACATGGATTACTCCTGCAGGTTAATACTGACGCCCGGGCGCGGTGTACCATCCGGCATTTCGATGGTGATATCGATCCCCTCCAGCGGTGGCGGGTCGATGGGATAAAAATCTTCCGGCCCCTGATAATGTTCGATGTCGATCTCAAACAGCAGCTGACCCAGATGCGCTTCACCATCACCGTCAACGTCAATCGTTGAACGGATTTCCGCGTACTTCTGGATTTTACGGGTGAGCTCGTAGCTGTTGATGACCGCCCTTTCTACCTGCTCACGCAGGTCCTCCAGCGACTCCTCGGCTCGTAGCGCCCCATCATCATCGGTTTCCCCGTCATATTCCTGGACGCGGCCAGTGATGCGAACGGTTGTCACCGTGGTAAACGCCGGCATATTCCGCCCCTGCGCCTTTTTATGGTCAAACGGGGTTTGTACCAGCAGCGCCGGATAAAGCGCCGCCGAGGTTGGCCAGTCCCGCGGAGAATAAACGCGGTCGCCGGCATCGGTGTGCCCGACCAATGCCGTCACCACCATTTTGCGAATAGCTGATGCATTCATCGTGCTTTCACCACATTGAGAACCAGGCGGGATCCGCCATGACTGTCAGGCTCGACATTGGACACCACGAATAACTGATTAATGACATGGCCACCGACGGTTTTAATAAACACCCGGTCCGATACTTCAGGCTGAGGTTTCCCCAGCTTGCGGAACTCGGCATCACGTACGCCGAGCATCGGACTGGAGGTATTGATCACTGAATCCCCATCGAGGTTTTCAGCAGCCTGGGCATACCCACGGTCAAAAATGCCGTTAATCGTGAAAGGAGAAGTACCGTCTTTGGGACGGTACTCGTGTTCATCGCCGAAGACGCCATGTAACGGACTTAACAGGTGTAAATCCCAGTCGACGCCCATACCCGTTACTCCGTTGTGACGCTTACGGCTGGCGCAGCAGAAAGCACGCGCTGACGCAACACCTGAACATCAGCAATCACGCCAGCGGCAAGCAAGCGATCGGCATCCGTTCCAGTTACCGGGATGCGCGTATTTTCGCGGTAAACTTCACCGTCATGACGAATGCTGTTTCCCTTCAGAACCACAAATTCAGGCTCCGAAACAGTTTCGACTGAATCATCCCCAGCGCCATCATCACCAGATGAACCATCAGCGTTTGTATCGCTATGCACCTGATTGTCCTGGGTACCTTCTCCCGCGTTCAGGTCCTCAGCGTTCAGGTCTTCGACGCCAGCGCCCCCCGCATTCAGGTCATCCACCAGCACCGATTTAGTTTCTTTCGCCATATCACACCACCGTTGCGCAAAGGGACGCGTTTACCCGGCTTGGAATAACAAGCGGGGAGGATTGCATCAGGATAAGACGCTGGGCTGGATCTTCTTTCACCCAGGACTTAGGCGCATAGGCCAGCGGACCGTAGTTGAATGCCGGATCCAGAATGACACCAAAGGCGCGGGTACCCATCAGGTCCGCACCGCTCATGATGACTGCACCATCAGGGATCATCGGCTTTTCTACATTATCGAGCGGGTCAATAAACCAGTCGTTATATAACCAGAGGTCAAAATTACCCCAGCGGCCTTTATAGATAGCCCCCTTCATCACCTGCGGACCCGCATTAATCTGGTTACCAAACGGGCTCAGCGCCGGGAAGTTAATGGCATTATCCTTGATGGTGGTATCAAGGCGGAATGCACGCCACGACTTATTAGTGAAGACCAGGTCAGTGGCGACAGAACCGGATTCTTTCAGGAAAGTGGTCTGCCAGTCTTCAATATCATCTGACGGTTGGGTATTGGTCGCGCCGGCGGCAACGGTCAGCGGCCATTTATCCGAACCGCTCAGTGTGATAGTCAGGTCTGGAGAACGTCCGAAATTCACTACCTTAGTTTCGTAACCTTCCCCGGTGACCGTGACTGTCCCGGACACCAGCGCGCTGGCCGCCATCCACTCCAGGCGACGGTTGATCATGTCGATCTGGTCAGTCATTTCAAACTGCAGATTTAACATTTCACGTTCGGCGGCGGTGTATTCGCCACCAATTCGCTCGCCAATCTGACGACGGATAGGTTTACGCAGATCAGGGGCGCGCTTGTCCTTGATGTACGCCGGTTTGAAGGTATTGGTCTGGTATTTACGGGACTCGACCAGCTTGCCCTCCACCAGCGGAGAGACAAACGGCGCCATACGACGCAGGCCGACATCAACATCAATCGCCACTTCTTCAGTCTCGTAGGTCACGACATTCGGGAAGAAGCGATCGAGTAGCCAGTTTTGACTGGTTTTCAGGTTAGGAACGACCCCTATCAGCACGCTGGTATCAAAAATATTGTCCATATTCAGTCTCTTGATAATGCCAGCTGCACGCTGGCAAAAATTAGAATGAGTCAGCCCCTGCCGGTTAAAGCATTGGGTCAGAGATAAGAGGGTTAAATCAGGAAGTAGCTACAGGGGCCTGAGTGCTGTCTTTCAGGAAAATAGCCAGCGGGCGAAGGGCTGTTTTCAGCGCCGGAATGGCCCAGGAGTTATCAAAAATGATGCGGTTCTGGTTGAACTCACCCATCAGATACAGCCCACCATTCTGGTCAGTGGTGGATGCATCAACGTCATCAACCAGAATTGCCGCCGGCGCTTCACTGCCATCGGTAGCAGTTTTCACACTCAGCTTATACTTCCCGCTGGCGGTGACCACTCCCAGTACCGCTCCGCGCTTATATGCACCGCCGGTGATAATACCGGTATCGGTAACCAGTTGGAGCGTCCCGGCAATGAGCTGATCGGGTAAAAACAGCGAGCTTTCCATACCCGGAGCAAACTGATTCTGACCATACTGATCCATTATTTCTCTCCTTTAGTGGAGTTGTAGAGACTGGTCATTTTGTTCACCAGCATCGCTTTACCGCCAGATGGTTTCTCTCCATCCTGCCCAAGCCGGACATTCTCGCTTTCCTGCATGCGCTGATCGAGAGAGCGCTTACGAGTCGCCTGCGGTTTCGAGGCTGGCGCGGTAGATGCCAGAACGTCGATAGCAGCCGCAGCGCTCATCCCGGTATTGAATGCGAGCGAGGCGGCCAGCGATGGATTCGCAGCAGCATGCTTACTGCCGAAGATGCGGGCGCAACGTTTACGCTCAGCAATACGAGCGCTTTTAGCCGCCTTACCTTCTTTGCGGTCGTCGTCATCATCGGAATCATCCTCTTCGGAAGCATCCGGATCGTCGTCATCATCTTCCGCATCGTCGTCGCGTTCGTCTTCTTCAGCGTCGTCGTCACGCTCATCGTCTTCCGCATCATCATCGCGCTCGTCTTCTTCCGCGCGACGCGCTTTCGCCTTTTTGGATTTTTTATCGTCTTCCTCTTCGGAAGCCGACGCGCCAAGGCCAATAAGATGAGCAAAACTAAACGGTTTCTTTGCCATTTCAGGCTCCTGTTTTTTCAAGTAAATGTCTGAACGCAGCATCCGGAGGGCATACCTCATCAGCCAGTCCAAGTTCCACACCATCAGCAGCCATAAAACAGGCGGCCTGAGTACCTTTAATCGCCTTCGCGCTAATCCCCCTATTTCTGGCGACGGTATTCACAAACAATTCCCCCATCGCGTTAATGTCATGCTGGATGGCATTGAACGCTTCTTCAGAGAGTTCGCGTAATGGCGAGCCTTCTGCTTTACGGCTTCCGAAGGTAATGATCGTCACTTTCAGACCGTCGTCTTTAATTCGCTGCGTCCAGTCCAGGTGCATGGTGATAACACCGACGGAACCAACACCGCCGGTCCGGGGAACGGAAATGCGGTCAGCAGCGCTGGCAATCGCATACGCCGCGGAATATGCATTTTCGGTCAGAATGGCATGGATAGGTTTCGTGCCCCGGGCGTTGTAGATTTCATCCACGAGATCAAAACACCCGGCCACTTCACCGCCGGGCGAATCAATATCAAGGCAGATACCGTTAACTTCCGGGTCCGCCAGCGCGGTCAGAAATGACTGGCGGATGCCGTCATAACCGGTCATGCCGCTATACGGTCGCAGACTTCCCAGTTTTTGAACCAGCGTACCGCAGATGGGGATCACGGCGACCCCGGCCACGTTGTCATATCCGGGGTCGCGTTTTGACTCCCGACCACGTTTGTCGTCGTAGCCGTACCATTCATCGTCTTCCATCGCCAGAGAGGATTCGATTCTGCTGATACCAAACCGGTCCATGACCGCGGCCATGATGACCTCGGCTTTATTCGGATGAAGAGCCAGCGGCGTATTAAACAGCCGCTGCGCCAGATGAGGTAGATTCACTTTTCCTCCGGATCTTTGATTGTCTCGCTGGCGAACTTGTCCGCCTGCGCCCAGCTGGGTAATGGAAGCCCGCGTTTCAGGCAGGACTCAATTTCCAGCTGCCGTTGGTCGAGCACTTCCTCCCAGTCCTCGCCGACGTTTTCCCCCACTTCAATTTCGAGTGTGGAAAGCCCCGCATCCAGACCAAGAATCGCGCCTTTTTTCTCTGCAACCGGATCCACCCAGCCACGGCCTGGCCCCATCCAGCGCGCACGGGAATAGGCAGCGCGTGCCTCTACAAAGTCGGGTGCACCCGACGGCAAAGGCAGGTCCTCGTTATCATGAACTTCCTCTGCAAATGCAGTCAGCACAGGCTGCGCGGTACCCATTGAAAAATCATCACGACGTCGGGTCAGTGTCTTCCACGCTTCCAGCAATGAAGATCGCGCGGAGCTGTAGTTAACATCTGACCAGTCCTGAGTGACCTGCTGCGGAGAAAGCCCGGTACCGGACGAGAAGTTACGCAGCACGGCCGATTCGAACACCTCAAAGTTGCTGTACGGCCGGGCAGCGTTAACCGTTGTGATTTTTTCACCAGGGTAAAGAATTGGCATCCGGGCGCCATTTTGCAGAGTCAGCCGGCGGTCATTGTGAAATTCCACACGGCCATCCTGATAGGCACCCAAACTGGTGTCATCGAAGTTTTCCCCCATCGCAGCCTGAACCATTTCGGAATCGTACGGTGACTCGATATAGGCAGCGAAAATGGCATTCAGAATGGCGGCCTCCAGTTCGCTCTGGTCATATTTCACCAGCATTTTCAGACGCTGAATGACCGGTGTCAGGATGCCATTGCCGCGGTGTTGAGCACCCCGCTCATGGTCGAAATCATGCACGACATGCGGACGTCCCCAGGAGGTTTCGCGAGGTATACGCCGCCATGTCATAGTTTTGGCGCCGCTCCACCAGTCACCGATATGCGCCTCGCGGATGTGATAAGCAATCGGCGCGCCGTCATCATCAATCTCCACGCCACCGCGAATATTCGGCATGTCAAAATTCTGCTGCGGGTTACTAAGTCTGTCAGGATCGACAACCTGAATTGTTGTGGCGTATCGCCCCCTGCCGCGCCCTAACCGATCCGGCCGATACTGGAGGACCATCAATGCATCCCCGTCAATAAGTTTGTGGCGGAAGGCAAGCCGCAACATCTGAGGAACCGTTATCTTCCGTTCAACATCGCAGTACCGCCCGGTGTCATACGCCCAGGTGCGCCAGTGCGCTTCAAGCGCCTTGCCATACTCTTCCGCCCATGTCGAATCGAAGGCTTTGTTACCTGTGACCATACGCAGAACACGGTAATCGGGTTTCATAATGGGTCGGAAATTGGCGCCGACGGCATTATCCAGAAGGCGGGTAACGGCACCGTTCGCCCACCCGTCGTTACGGACCAGGTCACGGGCGCGGGAAACAATGCGATCGCGATAGATGTTGATTTCGTTGTCTGGCGACCATAACGCTGGCTGCCAGTTCGCAAGCTGATCACTAAACGAATCGGCGGCGTCATAAGGTACCCGGCTGCCGCCCGTAAGCATGCTGGGCCGCGGTGCGCGATACGGAGTACCATCCGGGCCAAGAATTTGCACTTTATTCATCAGAATCGAAACCTCACTGGCTTCCGCGGTCTCGCGACGATCCCCAGTTGCGCCTGCAGTAACTGAATCAGCGCCAGCAGGTCAGCCAGAGAACTTTGCTGATAAGACACCGACCGTGTCCCGTCTCCCTGCGAATAGGAAAATGAAACACCGCGACTCCCGGTTGTTAAATCAATGTATGCCTGCTGAGCTTTCTGCAGGGCGTCCCTGAGCTGCTCATCAGTCATCGAGCCAGCCAGCAGACTGGTATTCCGGTTGAACATGGTTTTCCTTATTGCGGCAGGAGTTTAGAAATTTGCTTACGCTTAACGGGCGCCGATTCTTCAATAACCGCGCCGGGTAACTCGTAGCTGATTTTTTCTTCTGGTACGGCAGGTGCCGGCAGGAATTTTTCAGGGTTGGCTTCGAGGTTGGCGGCCCGAACGTTGAGCTTTAACCCCATATGCTTGAGCCCACACAGTGCGGCGTAGCTGTAAACCAGGCAGTCGAGCGCTTCATTGGCTCTCCCCGGTATCTGCTCCCAGACACTGAAACGCTGACCTGCAGTCACTTTATAAACCAGACGTTCGGCCAGCAGCTGGTTGAAATACCCCAGGTCACGGTCATCCGGGAAATGCATATAACCCGCCGCGGCTGCGCCCGGAGCAGGAGGGTCCAGGTGGAGGCGACCGCGCACCACATCCTTGGCAGAGTTCACGCCGATGATAATTGGCCGGAAACTGGCTTTGCTTTTCGATGTCGGGCGCTTTGTCGGCCAGACCGGGTTACGCCGGCCGCTCTGAGCAGACTCACCCTTGATCGCCCATACACGGCGGCCAAGACGTTCCTTAGCAAATTCGTAAACCTTTTGCGTGTGGTGACCGCCGGAGTCCATGCATGTCGCCATGATGTTAAGTCCACGACCGTCACCCCGGCGCCAGATCTGTTTCAGGTACGCATCGAGTCGTTTCCACGGCTCATCCGTTTCCAGATCGCCAAAAATCACATCGTGGGAAACCGACCATGATTCTTCATCCCTTCCCCAGCCCGTGATCGTGATTTCGAAGCGGTCATCCTGCGTATCCACCCCGGCGGTTAACAGTGCAACACCATCAGGAACGATGGCCGGGAAGACTTCACGACGCGCCAGCAAAATATCAACCGGCAGCTGCTTGCCGTGGTTGGGTCTGTGAGGCAATCCCATCTGGGTGTTCCACCAGGCTTGCTCTTTATCCGGATCCCCTTTTGCATCGAGGTATTTCTTTGCAATATCCGATGGCTTATCTTTCTGCCAGGGACTGAACAGCTTTGACGCCTGGTAACCAGCGTGATGGTTATCCAGCGCTTCAGCACCGCAATCAGGGCAAACCGCCCGGTATACTGCGTGCCGTTCCGATTCAGACCAGCGCCAGACGATATCAACGCTGCCTTCATCGTTTTCATGCCATTTCTGGTCGTATTCCATTAACGGCGAATGACGCGAACCGCAGCATTCAAACGGTTTGGTCTGGTGCCAGCGGATAGTCTGTAATGCCCGCAGGCGCTCACCTTCCGACCAGCCAGCGCCGCAACACTCGCAATGGATCATGGCTGATTTAGTCAGGTGCTTATCACCCTCTTTCGGCCACTGGACGTGTTTGAAAAAGTCGGGAAACTGGCGGTGACCACAGTGCGGACAAACTACGGATGCACGGCGCTGATCAGAATCCTCATAGCTGTCCGCAATCCGGCTTTCATCTTCAACTGTCGGTGAACAAGCCCGTACGGACAGCCAGTTCAGGCCAAATGTCGCGGTTCGCTCTTCCGCCAGGGCGATGGGATCACCCTCACGGGTAATCGGGTATTTATCCACCTCATCCGCCAGCAAAACACGGATAGGGCGACGAGCAAGGTTATCAGGGCTACCGGCGCCAGCCAGCGCCAGGAATCCGCCGGTGAAGGCTTTATACAGAATGGTTTCTTTCGAACTCTTCTGTTTTGAGTCACCGATGATATTACGCAGCGCCGGCGTCACGCGTACCAGCGGGCTTATACGCTCTTTCGAAAACTGCTCTGCAGCTTCCTCTTTCGGCTGCAGGAGCAAAATCGGGCATGGATCGAGGTGTGCGAAATAACCGAACAGGTTTTCCAGCAGCGCGGTTTTCATTAACTGGGTACAGCACATCACGGTAATTACGTGGACGCCCGATTCAGTCGCGGCCAGCATAGGACCGCGGGCGATCTCCACTGTTGATGTTTCCCAGTTCCCGGAGGTGCTGCCAGCTTCTTTCGCCAGCTTCCGGTAGTCATCGGCCCATTGCGGGACGCTGATCCGCGGCGGCGGTGTCCACCCTTTTCGGACACTCAGTTGAAGACGCTCAATCTTCCGCTGGGTTAAACTCTGGTTCTCCGAGGACTGAGATATGTTTGTGGACATGTTCAATCAGCACCTCTGTCATCCTGTCCGCCGGCACATTCAGATCGGCGGCTATCAGCGGTGCCACGCGTGAAGGCCAGTTCAGCCAGGCATCACGCTGCTGGCGAAAGGCGTTAAACAGAACCTCCTCGGCGATGGCCAATTCAATTGTCTGGCCGCTGTCTTTTTCATACTGCAGCTTTGCCTGCAGAGCCATGTAATTCTCGCGGATCCGCGAGGCCTCTTCCCTGGGAAGGTCTGCACCTTCTGTAAGCATTATCTGGCGAACGGTTTCATCAATTTCATCTTCACCATCATTCCGGGGTGCAACGGTTTTTTTCTTCTTCGCGTTTGATGTCCGCGGATCTTTTCCATCGCGGTTTTTCTTCAGCGCGGCATCGCTCGCCATCCATGACGATAAACCGACCAGCCTTGATCCATCGACCAATGGTCTTGCGATCGACGCCTGAATGTTGCGCGTACTGACTCTGGTTCATCGTAGTCATGGGACATCACCTGGGACATTTTTGGGGTGGGACATTTACCTGGGACATTTTCGCAATGTCCCACACGAATGTCCCACTGGAATAAATGGAATAATCCGTGCTGGATCTGGCGTGGCTGGCGATCCCTTGAGGTGGGACATGGGACACAAAATAAAAAGTTGTAGCTACAAAAACACCGCGGCGCGCAATGCCCGTGCCTTACAAAAGTCTCAGGAAGGACCCATTTTTTTGTAGGGTTGTATTTGAAAACATTTTTTTACATAGCATCACAATGAATAACACACTATCATTGTCACGATTAATGCAAGGGGATAAGTATGAAAAAAACTCGTTTGATTAACGCGGCACTGACTGCTGTTTTACTTACTTCTTTTGTTGCACACGCTCAATGGCTCACCAAAGTAGATGACGACCTGTTTACCGGTGGGAAAAAAGCTTTGATGATTGGTGATTTATCATCATCAAACTCTGGTCTGATTTTCGACTGCACCAAAAATAAATTATCTGTTGCATACGTTGAAACTGACAAATCATCTGATTCTGTCCCAACTGTCGCAATGGATTTGATCATCAAAATTGATGGCAACCCAGCCAATAAGCTTGAAGCCTCTCTATCACGCAGAAATGCCCAAGCCGTTGAAGTAGGAGCTGATGACGCAGAGAAAATAACTGCAGTGCTTAAGCAGTTACAAAACGCCAAGTCTAAAATCTTGGTGGGCATACAGACTCAAGACGGCGGCAATCAATCCTCGTTCTCGGGCAATGCATCCGGTTCTACTGCCGCAACAAATAGCTTTATTAAAGCCTGTGAGATATCTCTGTAATTCACCTACCAGCATGGGGCATTACTTGCCCCTTACTTAGCTGTTCTGATGGCCTCAGCAATCGCTTTACTAAGCGCTGCCGGCATTAACGCTTCTGCCATAGCCTTTGAGCGGTCCATGTATCCCAGCACTGGCGTTACTGGCAACGCATCACCAAACCTCACCAGCAGTTTAGGAGAGCGCTGTTTCGGCTTCGGCCTGCGCGTACCGTTCGCTGAACGTTTTGCCCGTTTCTTCTTCGCCTTCTTTGGCTTCCGGCGTTGCCAGACAGCATCGACGCCATTCACCTCACCGACGAACACATTCGGCTTCGCTTTCATCTGCGAAAGCTTATTGCGCGGCATGTTTCCATATTTGTTCAGCTTGATGTTCTTCGGGTTGAGCAGCGCCTGGCTGTTCAGCTTATGCTCGCCGCCAAACTCGAAAGGCTCCAGATATCCGGCGGCAATATCACGCACATAAACTTTCGCGCGAAGGTTGTTCTTTCTGGCCCCCGATGAGCCCACAGCATTAACCGTGAACGGCGTCGGCGATTCCAGTTTTCGCCCCAGTGCCACTTTTTGCGCTGCGGCGATATCCCTTACTACCGATGTCATAGCTTGCGCGGTGGCGAAAGGGATTTGCTTCTGCAACTGCTTTAGCTGCCGGGATAAATCCTTAAGCGTTGACATGGTTTCCTCCAACATTATCGAGCCACCTCTTGAAGTGGCTCTGTAATGCCCTACTGACGTTTTGTTTCCGCCTGTCTGATATCAGCCTTATCCCGGTTGCACTTCCCCAGCGCCGATAGCAGTCCTACGCCAAAACACAGGTGTACTCCTCCGCAATATGGTCCGGGTTGCGAAATGATTAAACATATTTAGATACACGATGTATTGTTTAGTCATTAGCTGTTCATTCAGCGCCCCGTTTACTTTTGGATATCCTCTTCGGGGTTTTTTATCACGCCGACCTCGCCATGCAGGAACGGCAATGTAGCCCCGCTACTGACTCACTGCACGGTAGTAGGCCTGCCAACGGTATTTATCTAACCGCAGTTGGCGCAGGCATTGAGCGGTTTCGACGTCTGACTGCAGGTCTTCGTCGCTGTCTTTCCCTGCGTCACTTGCTTTGCACGGCGCCGTCATCAAATCCGGGGATGGCGTTGGCAGCGTCGATAGCTCGCTGGCGCAACTGCACAGCATCATCGTCAAACCGGCACACAGTACGATTCGGAGACTGGACATATTTCACCACGTCGCGGGTTATGGTTCGGTAGATGACCTTGCCCTCTTCTGTAGCGGCAGCGGCCTTTTGCTCAACTGGCTGGATAACCTTTTCGGCTTTCTCTTTTTTCTTCGCTGCCTGAGCGTTGATATGGACAGCGTGAGAGCTCCATCCGGAGCGCCATGAGAAAACACAGCAAAGCAGCAGGATAACCACTGCGCTGATAATTGCGGTTAAGCGGCTCATCGTTTTGCGCGCCTGTCTATATAAATGCCAACGTAGCCAGCGCCCCAGCGGGTATAAATCCACAGACGCAAACCATATGACGGGCTATAGACAGTGATTGGTACCAGACTGAAGGAAACCAAACGCCACCAAGGCCATTTCTGAGGCCCATGGCTGGGTTTCAGGTCTTTGGAAAAATGCGCAACAGAATGCTCAAACTTAATCTTCATGGCTTCACCGAATTTATCACTGGTCTAACCCCCAGCACGTCAACGCGCTTTCCTGGTCACGTCGCTCAACCTGACCGTAACAGCCGTTTTTCTGGCCTTTTGTCAGCCGGCAGTCGCGGCCTCCGTCTTTAATCCACCAACGGATCGCTTCACACGCGCCTCTGCGGTCACCGGCATTGATTCGTTTGTAGAACGTAGAGGGGTAGCATTTACCAGGTCCGATGTTGTAGGGACAGAATGACGCGATACCGACTTTTTGCGGTGCCGTCAGAGGAACCTTGATATTCCGGTCTACCCACGCCAGCGCCTTGTCCCGCTCGATTGCATTTACCTGCTTACACTGCGCCTCAGTTGCTCTTTGCCCCTTAATGACGGGCTTGCCGTTGATGACCGTTACACCGTGGCACAATGACCACACACCACCAGGATCAACAACAGCCACCAGCGCATTACCTTCTTTCTCGCTGATGAACTGATCAAACAGCACTGGCGCTGAAGCACCAGCGGCAATTAGCGCCAGCATGGCCGCGCTGAGTTTTGTTTTCAGATTGGCCATGTTAATTATCCTGGGGAGGTGGGCCGCCGTAGCCGCGGTCAAGAGACTGTTGATACATTTTTGTCCAGCGGCGCTTGTAATACAGATTGGTCAGGTATGTCGCAACACCGATTACTACACCACTCGCCAGCGCTATGAAATTCCAGTCCAGCCCGTGAAACCAGTCATAGGTTTGCGCCAGTCCGGTACATATCAGGCCGCCTGACGTGCAGTACGAGGCCGCCGAAAAGATTTTGTCAGGCATTTTCATAGTCTCCACCTCGCGTTGTTAGCGGGTGCTGTGTGTGTTTAAAGGGGTCAGGCCCGTCAGGCTGGATTTATCAACAAAGCGTCAAGGATGATTCCTGCGGGACCTGATAATAAAAAAGCCATGCAAATGCATGGCCTTGTGATTTGAATCCGTTATTTACAAAATGTATTCGAGACAGTATCTTTCGACTTCCGGACAAAAAAACATATACCGGGACAAAATCTAAATGTAACTGCCTTGCCTGCATGAAACCATGCGGGCTTTTTTTTGCCCAAAGAAAAAGCCCACCGAAGTGGGCCTTACAGCTATCATCATTTTTTATTAGGTGTGGTGCCGGGTGCCTCCCGGTAAGTCGCCGCCAGTCCTCAGACGACTCGCAATGCGCAAAAAAACATATCAGACTGGCAATGCCCCTCCGCATAGGGGGATTCACCACACCAAAAATTTAACATCTGATGAAACTCGTTTCAATGCTCTACGACGATGTGACAGGGGTACTGATGCAATGCATCTCGCGAATACCCCTGTCGTGTCGCCGGAAAGCAAAAAGCCCAAGGCGTTAACCTCGGGCTTCAGTAATTTTTGCTGCTCAGTTCGCTTTAACGTCCCGAGCTTAACACAATTCAAGCATTTTC
>ENA-UESL01000749-UESL01000749.1-human-gut-metagenome-genome-assembly--contig:-NODE-749-length-16774-cov-75.165599_pt1 | contig 16774 bp, 14 predicted proteins | sample MGYA00243008_ERZ508009 | MGnify/ENA primary metagenome ERZ508009 (study PRJEB26167, sample SAMN06115396) | human gut metagenome | host: Homo sapiens | place: China:Guangxi | collected 2016-06-08...
ATGGCATCCATGGCAGCGCGGTTATCAACGCGTTTCCGGTATGTATCGAGTGGATGGCTGGTTTTGTGCTCAGGGATACCCGGTCATTTTTTTAGGCTCGATGCAGAAAAACAATGAAGTTTCAATTTTATCATTGCAAGCCTTTCATTCACTAAAACTCTTCGGCCAATCCGAAACTGGTGACTGTAGTAATTTCTTACAGGCTAAAACTTGCAGTAACTTGAAGGTAAGGGGGAGGATGATAAAAATTCATGAAGATCGCACTGAAATAATTCATTAAATCGGTTATTGAGTTGGATTGGCGCAAAATAATTAAAAATGTCTTTAAAACATAGCGTTATCCATTGAATAACATCAGACCACTAAAATGGCCTGATGTAAAGGATGCTAATACCTATCTCAGGCATCAATAGTGATATCACCGGCAGGAATACACTGGCATGTCAAACATGCACCCTCATCAGAGGGTTCCACACCATTCAGATGCTGCACGTTCCCGGCAATCACCTTAGTTGAACAGCTTTCACATTGTCCAACACGACAACCACTAGGCATTTTAATCCCAAGTTTTTCTCCAAAATTCAGCAGAGTACCTTTATCCGTGGTCCAGGTCTCTTCTCTTCCTGATTTTGCAAAAATTACTTTATGACGTAATGAGGGATCATTATTTATTTTTGTCGGAGAACGAAATATCTCGTAGAAAATAGCAAATGCAGGTACACCTCTCTCCTGAAGCCCTCGGGATATCGCATCCATCATAGGCTGCGGACCACACATGTAATAACGAGCATTATTCTCAATAAGATATGCCTCGACATCTCCCGCACCAACATAACCAGCTCTATCATAATCCAATCCTGGAATATCACAGTCGAGGGGCTGGTTGTAGATATTAATTACTTTAAGCCTGTCAATAGACGCATTTAGCTCCGCAATTCTTTTCTTAAACGCATGTAGCCTACTATTTTGATTAGCATAGAAAAGCCAGATTTCCGGACCTTCCGCTTGGGGGTTAATAGACTCCAGATAGGAAATGAATGGAGTAATTCCAATACCGCCAGCAAATATTACGACAGGCTGGACGGCATTGAGCGGGACAATGAAATTCCCCCCAGGAGGCGTAAGTTCAACATCCTTGCCTATCTGCAAATGCGTGTTTATGTAGGATGACATTATTCCTTCTACATATTCACCTTTCTCATCAGTCGCTTTCTGATGACGGACAGAAATGGAATAGGTTTTACGGTCATGAACAAACGCAGGGCCTGTCAGCGAATACGCCCGGGTAACGATCTCTTCAGAATCGCTCATCGGACAACAGCTAACAGTGATATGCTGGCCCGGTTCATAATCAGGTAAGTAGCCTTCACTATTCGATTGGAAGGTAACTGTCGTAACATTATCTGCTTCTTTTTTCAGTTCAATGACTTTGAATGTTTTACGACCTTCCCAGGGGCGTCTTATCAGCTCAAAATCATTCAAGCGGCGAATGCGGCAGCGGAATGAACGCAAAGGTAAAGCACCGCTGACTGGATCATAGCTATCACCGCTGATTAAGCTATTGTAATTGCTACTGTACTCACCTTTAACCGGGTATGAAGGTTTGCCAAAATCAGGACAAGACTGCCACCACCCAAACTCAGCAATTACAGTTTCATGAGAGAGTTTGGCTTCCACTTTTGCTCTAAATCGAGCAAGACCTGCTCTCGTTTCAATTTCTACCCAATCCCCCGTCTTGATACCTTCTTCGTCAGCCAGAGCTGCCGAAATGTCTACCGTTGGATAAGGTGCTTTTTTTCGTAGGCTAGTCAGGCTTCGATGTTGGCTATGACAGAAGAATCCGCTTTTAACGGATGTCAGCATTAGTGGATAATCAGGATCGTTGCGCTGGTATTCTTGCGGCTGTACATACTCAGGTAAAGGATTGTAACCATAGCGATGAAGGATCTCAGAGTAAAACTCTGCACGTTTTGTTTCTGTATTGAAACCTGCCAGATATCCGCTATTTGGGTCTCTGAAAGCATATTTTCTGACTTTATGCTCAAGCGGGATATCGTAACCTTCTGGCTTATTTCTGAGCATCTCAACAGTCAAACCTAATGGTTCTAGTTGATAATTCCAGGCTGCCTCAATATTGCCGTCGAAGAACGCTTCATTCATTCCTAACCGGCATGCAAGATCGAAAACAATCTCAAGGTCGGAACGGCTTTCACCGCGCGGAGAGACCATTTTTTTTCTCAACTGAATGTGGTCCTGAGCAGCAGCACTACTTTCAAACCCGGTTCTTAGGCCTTCGCGCTCCCAGGCAGTGTTTACTGGCAGAAGGATATCAGCATACTTTGATGTAGGCGTTTCAAACAAATCTACATGGGCATAAAACTCAAGTGCCTCAAGCGCCTGTTGTCCGAGAGAAGTATCACTTTGTGAAAGTAATATGTTGGCACCAAAGCCAATTAACCCGCGAATTTTATAGGGTGTACCTTCTAATACTGAATGCCAGATATCCTGAGAATGAACCCAACCTTGTGAAGGCGGCCCGATAGGCCTTTCTTCAAGACCTAATGCTTTATCCCATTGTGATTTTGGCATCAGTGTCGGTGAATTAACCACATTCACCGGGTGGCTGGCATAGATTCGATTACATCCTTCCTGATCGAAACAACCGGTTAAAGCATACAGTGTCGCAATCGCACGTTCTGTTTGGGTGGCATTAGTGTGTTGTGCCACTCCAGACCAGCTGTGGTAGGCGATTTTCTTGGCCCCGGCAATCAAACTCGCAGCGGCTTCAATTGATGCAACAGATACCCCGGTGATACGGCTTACGTTTTCTGGGTCATAATTAGCCAACATATCTTTAAAAGATGAAAACGCCGTTTGGCAGGAAATTTTTGCACCATCAGCTATTGCAACTTCAACATTACCCTCAAGTGCAGCTGTAGGCGTCAGCGTTTCTTCAGTTCGAGTCTCGGAATCGATAAATGTGACTTGCTGGTTGTGTTCGTCCCAAACTGTATAGCGATTACTGATGGCAAGTGGGTTAATATCTTTTTCCCGAAGAAAATAACCATTATCATTTCGAACCAACAAAGGACCATTAGTCCAGTTTCGAACAAACTCATGATTAAACAGGTTTCTTTCTACCAGGAGATGGCTTAACCCCAAAGCTAATGCACCGTCAGTCCCAGGATTGACATCAAGCCAGGCATTTGCTTCTTTCGCTAAAGGTGTCGGGCGAGGATCCACGACGATCAGTTTTGCACCGTTATTTCGACCAGTACCAATCGCACTAGCCTGGGCAAGCCAAGTATTCGCGGGGTTATGCCCCCAAAGAAGGATAAGATCGGCATGGGAATAGTCAGCAACAGGGATGCCGCAGCCAAAGGTCCATCGATGTGCAACGTCTTTATGCCAGTTACATATTTCAGTTCCATAGCTGGTGTTTGGGCTGCCATAGATACGAACAAATCGCTCTAACCATTCAATTGCATCGCTGAGGGGGGTACCGCTTGGGCTCGTAAAACCGAAAGCGACAGATTCAGCTCCGTTCTCTCGTTTAAATTTTTCCAGTTGTCCGGCTATCGTTGACATAGCCTCTTCCCAACTTATACGTTTCCAGCCCGGGTTCTCGGCACCTTTAGGATGGGTTCTCTTCATCGGGTACAGAATTCTATTTGCGCTGTCCACCAGCTCAGGTGCCGCTTTGCCCTTCATACACATGGCCTTACCATTAGGATGTTCAGGGTTGGCCCGTACCTTGATCAGGTGGTCATTTGCTACTTCATTCAACGTCCCGCAACGCGAACGGCAAAGTGTGCAATATCCGGGAATAATATCTGACATTGTAAACCTCACTACTAAAAACAGTTAATATATTTTAAAAACCACATTGCTTTCTTTTCACCCAAGAATTACTAACCCAATTAATGTTAATATCATCTTGTTTTGTGGGCGTAATTTCAGTTGAAATTACTGTCATATATGGGTAGCGGCTAAGTAATTTCAGGGCCAGAATCTGATTCCTGCAAACCGTTAACATCTGCAAGATACAGTGCACGCAAAATAGGGCATTCAGGCTTATCATCCCCTGCACAGCAATCAGAAAGCGTTGTAAGTATTGATGCCATACGCTGAAATTCTTGAATTTTTACAGTCAACTCGCGGATGTGTGACTCGACTAATTTTTTCACATCAGCGCTTTGGCGCGAATGGTTACCCCAAAGACAGAGAAGTTCTCCTGTTTGCGCCAGAGAGAAACCTAACTCCCGACATCGGCGTATAAAATGCAATTTGTACACATCAATATCGCTGTACATCCGATACCCGGCTGCAGTTCTTGCAACTTCCGGTATTAATCCCGCCTCTTCGTAATAGCGGATCATTTTGGCGGAAACTCCGGATAACCGGGCAGCATCACCAATGTTCATCCTTACCTCCCAAAATGTATTCTGTTAATATCAGATCCAGTTTCAAATGACGTCGTTTCTGACACTCTTACCTTGCATACGTAGTGATACGGTTACCGTTTGGCTCATCAAGACTTAGTCGATATCCAGCCTAGACCTTCCCGTGGTGGTAAGGTCAAGAAAAAAATCATCAAGATAAGCTGTGTAAAAAACCAGATGTGACGAACATACTCATATCCCTTATGACCACATACTTAATGACTCAAAACACTCTTCTTTGGGTTTAGAAAGGATGGTTTCTCTAGTGGCATCATTTTTATATTCACCAACACTCACTAATTCCCATGATTCGACATCATTCAACAGTGCAAGCATCAACTTATTATTTAATGCATGCCCTGACTTATAAGCATGGTAGGCGCCAATAATATTATGGCCTGATACAAAGAGGTCTCCAATCGCATCCAGTGTTTTATGTCGCACAAGTTCGTTATTAAATCGCAGACCTTCCGGATTCAGAACGCTATATTCATCAAGCCCTATCGCATTGTTCAAACTTGCCCCTAACCCAAGACCTTTTTGTTGTAGAAGTTCTACATCACGAACAAATCCGAAAGTTCTGGCATCAGCAATCTCGCTAATATAGTTTTCTTTCGACACTTCAATATTTAATCTATTAGTCTCAGCAGAAATCAAGGGATGCTTAAAATCAATCATAAAATCGATCGAGAACTTTGAGTCTGGATGCAAAAGAGCCCATTTGTCGCCATCTTTTACGGAAACCGTTTTTTTTATCAGAAGATATTTTTTTAGCGCACACTGCTCTATCAAACCAGCGTGCATTATTGAGTCTATGAATCCTCTGGCACTCCCATCGAGAATGGGAAGTTCTGGAGCATCGAGCTCCACCAGGAGGTTATCAAGCCCCATGCTGGACACCGCAGAAAGGAAATGCTCGATTGTTGAAACTCGAACTCCCTGAGGGTTGATAATGCTTGTTGCCAGCATAGTGTCATGAATCTGATCGGCACGGAGCTGAATATCAACAACAGGAGTTACATCTGTTCTACGGAACCGTATGCCACTATCGGCACCAGCAGGCATGATTTTCATGTTAACGGTTTTACCGCTATGCAAGCCAATACCGTTTAATTCAACAATATTCTTGATAGTTTTTTGCTTGATCATGGAGACCTCTATTTGCTCTAGCGACTCGGCAGAACGTCCGCAACAAGGCTCCATTGATGATTCCCCCTATTGCTCTGTTCATCGTCCTCGCTACTCTCGACTTGGTTCCATTAAAAACCATGAAGTTGATATAGGGTCAAGCTTTTATACGATATACACATCAAGCATCTTGCATGAGTCGCACTGACTGACCCGGGTTAGTTACCATCATATTCTTTATGGTTGAGACCATACGGAAATCAGTGAATTAATAATATTTATTCATCCAAAACACAAATGGTTTTAAGAAAGCCTAATCCCCTTCATGTAAAATCATTCAAGATAGTCAAGTATGTTTTTTATATTGTCAATTAAGGCAACATGCAGGTCAGGGTCATCACATTCATCTGAATGGCAATAGGAAATATGTTGAAGTATAATTCTTTTTTTGAATTCTCTAACTGTACACTCCAACTCATACACCGACCGTACGATATCAATACAAGGTTCATCATCGATTAAAAAATCCTGCATTTTATTATAGTTATCAGCCAGCTCTTCTATCATAGAAATTAATACGGGGTCATTAACTAACATTGGCATATCTCTCCTCATCGTCTGAAAGTAAAGATGGACACAGCGCTGATAAATTCCAATCCCCTTGCTTGCGGTACCGACCGGGAGGAAGATGAAACTTGTTTTTAAAAGCTCTCGTGAAAGTTTGTTGCGAATTAAAACCATACTGAAGTGCAATGTCCAGGACTGTTCTGGAAGTCAATTTCAGATCAATCGCAGCACATGATAATCGACGAGCACGAACATATTCTCCCAGCGCAACACCGGTCGCCTGTTTAAACAAACGTTGAAAATGCCATCGTGAATAACCAGACTTATCAGCAATGAATTCTACTGGCAAGGTTGTATTCAATGAACTTTCAACCCATTTCAAAATATCTTTGACAACACTTTCAGAATATTTCCTGGTGTCCATCATCTCCCCCTCAAACCATATTCTATGAATATGTTCAAACCAGAATACGGTCTCTGAGTCTGTCGTCCATGAAGAACTCAGAGACCCAACTCTTTATTTTCGTAATAACCTCAGGCCATTTGCCACAACCAGAAGACTGGCACCAACATCAGCAAATACAGCCATCCACATAGTTCCCATTCCCATGAGCGTGAGTACAAGGAATACGGCTTTAATACCTAGAGCGAGGCTGATATTTTGCACGAGTAAGCTGTACGTTTGTCGGGATAATTTTACAAAGGCTGGGATTTTACGCAGGTCATCATCCATTAAGGCTACATCTGCAGTTTCAATCGCCGTATCAGTACCCATTGCGCCCATAGCAAAACCGATATCTGCTGCAGCCAGAGCCGGTGCATCATTGATACCATCACCAACCATCCCAGTGATTCCAATCCGTGAATGCTCTTCAACTGCACGATGTTTATCTTCTGGCAATTGATTCCCTCGAGCCTCATCGATTCCAACCTGAGATGCGATTGCTTTAGCTGTATGTGGGTTATCACCAGTCAGCATAATAGTTTTAACGCCAAGTTCATGAAGTTGTTCAATCGCTTCACGGCTGCTGTTTTTAACAGTATCAGCAACAGCGAACAACCCAAGCACTTGCTTACCATCATTGAGTAAAATAACTGTTTTACCTTGGCTTTCCAGCCTTTGTACTGTTGCTTTAATCTCTGATGGACAATTAAAGTGTTCTTCAGTCAAACGCAGGTTACCAAGGTAAAAATCCTTACCTGTAATCGCGCCATGCACACCTCGCCCAACAATCGCTTCAAAGCTGTCAACATCCTGCTTTTTCAAATCAGCAGAAGCATTCACAATTGCCAGTGAAACAGGGTGATCAGAGTAACTAGCGAGACTAGCTGCAGTAGTACGAACTTCACGCTCGCTCCACCCATTGAACACCATTACGTCGGTTTGTACTGGTTTCCCATGGGTAATAGTTCCTGTTTTATCCAGCGCAAGGGCTTTTAGCTTACGTCCCTGCTCAAGATAAACACCGCCTTTAATGAGAATCCCTTTGCGAGCAGCTGCAGTAAGTCCACTAACAATCGTTACTGGCGTAGAAATAACCAGGGCACATGGACACGCAATGACAAGCATAACTAAAGCTTTATAGATCCATTCCTGCCATGTTCCTGCCCCAAACAATGGTGGCAATACAGCAACCGCAACAGCAATACCCATAACGACTGGGGTATAAATCTGGGAAAAGCGGTCAACAAAACGTTGTGTAGCTGCTTTGGCGCCTTGCGCCTGCTCAACGGCATGAATGATGCGAGCAAGGGTTGTATTATTTGCAGCTGCAGTGACTTTATATTCAAAAGAGCCTGACTGATTTATTGTTCCAGCAAATACAGCATCGCCCGCAATTTTATCGACAGGCATACTTTCACCTGTAATTGGAGCCTGGTTAATGGTGGTTTGGCCTTTGACGATTTCTCCGTCGAGACCAATTCGTTCACCTGGTTTTACCCTGACAATACTGCCCAGTTGTACGCTACTGGCGTCAACTTCCTGCCATGTTCCATCAGCTTGTTGGACCATTGCAGTTTCAGGAGTCAGGTTCATCAGGGAACCTATTGCATTTCTGGCTCTATCAAGTGATTTGGCTTCTATCAGCTCGGCAATGGTGAATAACACCATAACCATCGCCGCTTCTGGCCACTGCCCAAGGACCAAAGCCCCAGTAACGGCAATACTCATTAGTGCATTGATATTCAAGTTGCCATTGCGAATCGAAATCCAACCTTTTTTGTAGGTTGTCAGACCGCAAGAAAGCACTGCTATCAAAGCCAACCCGGCTTCGAGCCAGTCAGGCATATCAGCCCAGTGCATCACTTCGGCTGCAAGAGCAGCTACGCCAGCAAGAGCTAATGGCCACCAGGGCTTTTTTTTCTCCTGGGTATTTTTCTTGCCGCTAGTATTATCAGAGACTTCTGGCGCGAATCCCAACGAGCGAATTGCAGCCATGATAGCTTCAAGCGAATCCGGTGTATGGGTTACAGTCAAAACACGCTGCATCAGGTTGAAATCAAGCTCTTTAACAGCGCTCATTCCACCCAGTTTCTTTTTGATAAGATTTTCTTCAACAGGACAATCCATCTGCATAATGCGAATTTCTGTCCGTAATCCACCAGCCACAACCTGCGAGCCCCCCAGGCTACTCAATTGTTCTGGAGCAGCGGAGCAACAATCCCCCCCATGGCCGTGATCGTGGCCTTCATGAGAATGCTCTTGCGCGGTATGAGCATGGTTACATCCCTTATGATTATGCTCATCATGCGAATGCCCTTCGCCGCCATGGCTATGGGCATCATGATTATGGCCTTCATGGTTATGACCTTCATGGTTATGACCTTCATGGGAATGATCATCACTGCATTTCTTGTGATTATGAGCCTGCTGATCATGTGCATGATCATTTGCTTTATGTGATTCACCAGTATTCTTAACCCGGAGTCCTGTCCCTAAATTGAACGTTTCACAGCAACTAGCCGCTTCGTCTCCTGCAGGGTTTTTGCTATTTTTTACACCACCACTCATTTTCATTGCCTCATCTGTTAACTATACTGACGATTAAAGACCCTAATCTAACTACAGGGTCAAGCGCATAAGGGGGGATGCATGAAAATTGGTGAATTGGCCCGTAAGGCGGGTTGTCCGGTGGAAACTATTCGGTACTATGAGAAAGAAGGATTACTTCAGGCTCCATTAAGAGATATTGAAAATAACTATCGCCGTTACAACAATACTCATCTGGAAAAGTTATTATTTATCCGACGCTGCCGCTCTCTTGATATGACCCATGAGGAAATACGTGCATTGCTACTGGCAATGAATAATCACGGTAAAGACTGTGGCCCCATTGATGCAATAATCAGTGCCCATCTCACTCATGTTCAGCATCGTATTAAAGAATTAATAGCCCTGGAAATACAACTCAAAGAACTTAATAACTATTGCAGCTCAGACCGGAGCGTGGACGAATGCGGGATAGTACAGAAATTGACTGCTGATGAAGAGAATGGTGATCTTCCTTTAACCGTACCAACTGACCACTTGGGGGGGGGGCATTAGTGGTGTGCGCTTATAAGTTGATTAGACTGATGGCGTAACACAAGCCCATACAGCTTTGTGTTACGCCATCTTGCCCTTAAAATAAGGGGTCAGGCTTTTTCCATTTCGTTACCACGAGAACGACGTTGCACTGCCCCTTCTCTCTTACCGGGATGGCTTTTAGCGTCAGCGGTCATTAATGTCTGGAGTATTGGGCATTCAACTCGCTCATCCCCAGCACAGCTTTTGATCAGAGCTCTGAGTGTATCTGCCATTCGTCGCATATTTTCCATACGTCGCTCTAAATCATCCATATGCTCTTGTGCCAGACGTTTAACATCGGCGCTCTGGCGAGATTTGTCATTCCATAACTTGAGCAAATCGGCTATCTCTTCAAGAGAAAAACCAAGATCGCGCGCACTGCGGATAAAAATCAGACGATGGACATCATTGGGTGCATAATCACGGTAGCCCGCTTCGGTACGGCCAGTAGCAGGAATCAGACCAATTTGCTCGTAATAGCGAATCATCTTTGCGGAGATTCCTGATTCGTTCGATGCTTTACCAATGTTCATAGCTCCCCTTTTCTTAGTGCTCAGAGTCTTCTGCCAGCGGAGGCTGGAACCGACGCAAACGAAGTGCGTTGCCCAGGACAAATACACTGGATAGCGCCATCGCGCCTGCAGCAAAGATTGGTGAAAGCAGCAATCCATAGGCAGGGTACAGCAGGCCTGCTGCTACAGGGATCAATGCGGCATTATAACCAAACGCCCAAAAAAGATTTTGCCTGATGTTACCTATGGTTGCCTTAGACAATCCAATAGCATTAGGCACACCCTGTAGGTTGCCGGACATTAAGACAACATCAGCAGATTCCACCGCTATATCGGTACCTGTACCAATTGCAAGCCCAATATCTGCCACGGCTAAAGCTGGGGCATCATTAATGCCATCACCAACATAAGCGACCTTACCGTAAGACTCCTTCAACCGACGAACTGCTTCAACTTTCCCTTCTGGCAACACTTCGGCAACCACTTCATCAATACCAAGCTGTCTCGCAATCGCATTTGCTGTATTGGCATTGTCACCGGTAATCATTGCGACTTTGAGCCCCAGTTGGTGCAATGCATTTATGGCAATCGGCGTACTTGATTTAATAGGGTCAGCGACTGCGATAATGGCAGCCAGACGTCCATCAATAGCAACATAGAGTGGCGATTTTCCTTCGTTTCCAAGGCGTATCGCAGTCTTTGAAAAATACTCGATATCCAAGCCTAACTCACGCATAAATCGATCGGCCCCGACCTCTACGCGCTCTCCGTCTACGGTAGCCCTGACGCCCATCCCAGTAATTGAATCAAACTCAGTCAACGCTGGCAGCGATATCTCTTTTCCTAGAGCAGCTTCAACGATAGCGCGGGCAATAGGATGTTCCGAACGTGATTCAACAGCGGCAACTTTTGCTAATACTAAGTCAAGCTCAAACCCTTCGGCCAACTCCAGGTCTGTCATTACTGGGCGCCCTTCAGTCAAAGTACCTGTTTTGTCTACAGCGACAACCCTGGCATCTTTAAGCAACTGCAGAGCTTCTCCCTTACGGAACAAGATCCCCATTTCTGCACCACGCCCAGTACCTACCATGATAGAGGTTGGGGTAGCCAATCCCATTGCACATGGGCAGGCAATGATCAATACAGCCACGGCATTAACCAGTGCGAAAGACAGGGCCGGTGATGGCCCAAATGTTAACCAGGCAAGGAAAGTTAACAACGCTGCCAGCATCACCACAGGAACAAACCATAATGTCACCTTATCGACCACGGCTTGTATAGGTAGTTTAGAGCCCTGGGCTTGCTCTACCATTCTGATTATTTGTGACAACATCGTCTGGCCACCAACGGCTGTTGCACGCAACCTCAATGCTCCTTTCTGGTTAACAGTCCCGCCAACCATTAAGCTTCCGGGAACTTTCTCTACGGGGATAGGCTCCCCCGTTATCATCGATTCATCGACAAAACTTGTTCCTTCACTCACCTCACCATCAACAGGTATCCGCTCACCTGGTCGAACTTCGATAATGTCATCAAGGGCTACATCACTAATGGGAATATCGATGACAATGCCGTTACGCAGCACATGCGCCTCTTTGGCCTGCAATCCAACCAAACGCTTGATAGCCTCAGACGTTCGACCTTTAGCCCGCGCCTCCATAAATCGTCCTAAAAGAATAAGAGCGACGATTACCGCAGCAGCTTCGTAATACACATTGACGGTACCTTGAGGCAAAAGACCTGGAGCAAAGGTCGCAACCATTGAATAACCGAACGCAGCGAGAGTCCCGACGGAGACGAGAGAGTTCATGTCTGGGCCAAGTCTTAATAACGCGGGAATACCTTTCAGGTAAAAGCGCCGCCCCGGAATAGCCAACACCAGCAATGTTAATACAAACTGGAGATACCAGCTTTCCTGGAGCCCAATGGTATCCATTATCCATTGATGCATTCCCGGTATCACATGCGACCCCATTTCCAGAATAAATACTGGTAACGCAAGTACGGTCGCCAGAACTAAATCTTTCTTCAACGCAACCTTTTCAGCATCTTTTTTTTCTGCGGCACTATCATTATTCTGGCTTTGGTTATCAACCAGGCTGGCTTCATAACCGATTTTTTCGATAGCAGTTATGAGGTCATCAGCTCCAGCGGTTCCACGTACAGTGGCTCTTTCAGTAGCTAAATTAACAGTGGCTTCTTTTACGCCTTTAACCGCTCGGAGCGACTTTTCGACACGCCCTACGCATGATGCACATGTCATGCCCTGAACTGATAACTCTACAGAAGCTTGAGGAACCTCATAACCAACCTTTTCAACTGCTTCAACCAACGCCATACGATTAACTAATGCATTTAGGCGGATATCTGCACGCTCTGTTGCAAGGTTAACGCTTACGCTTTGTACGCCTTCAACCTTAGCCAGAGCGGCTTCAACTCGTCCAACGCAGCTTGCACAAGTCATTCCCTCAATGGGCAAGCTGACTTGAGTTTCACCATCATTAGAATGCTGTTTTTTTTGAATGCTCATGATGTATTTCTCATCGTTATGGTCAGATAAAGAACAACCTTAAGGCTTACCATCGTGGGAAGGTCAAGCGCATTATTTTGAACATGCCGATGCCGTGGAAGGAATGGATATAAAAACCCTTTACATGAACACATATTCATATGTTATATTGAAGGCATCATGTATAACCAACCGCTTGAGGCCCTATGTCACAATCACATGATCACGAGCATGACCATACTCCAGCAGTAACCAGTGCAAACGAGCGTAAAGTCCTTATCTCCTTCCTCATGATATTCACATTTATGGTGGTCGAAGCTGTTGGAGGGATACTTTCTGGCTCATTAGCATTGCTGGCAGATGCAGGCCACATGCTTACAGATGCAGTAGCTTTGGCGCTGGCTTATGCGGCATTCCGTTTTGGCCGTCGAGCTGCTGATAGCAAACGAACCTTTGGATATTTGCGATTTGAAGTCATCGCGGGATTCTTTAATGCCCTGACACTCTTCGCTATTGTGGCGTGGATTGCATATGAGGCATGGGAAAGGTTACAAGCTCCACCAATTATACTGGCAGGCCCAATGCTGATCGTTGCCATTGCAGGATTGTTGGTCAACATATTGGTATTATGGATCATGACCCGTGGTGAGACCGATCATGTTAATGTCAAAGGTGCTATTTTACATGTGATGGGTGATCTATTGGGTTCTGTTGGCGCTATTGTCGCCGCTATTGTCATTTACTATACGGGCTGGACACCGATTGACCCAATACTTTCCGTTCTTGTCGCAGCACTGGTTTTACGTAGTGCCTGGAAATTATTAGCAAAATCGCTGCACATCCTGTTAGAAGGAGCGCCTGAAGATGCCTCCCCAGACAAGGTGGAACAGAGACTAATCAGTTCTGTTAAGGGCTTAGCAGCCGTAAGTCATATTCATGTCTGGCAAATAACCTCAGGTCGGACGATGGCAACACTGGAAGTAAGAGCCAAGGAAGATGTGGACGTAAAAGACGTTGTGAAGCTTGTAAAACAAGAACTTTATGAGCAGTTCAAAATAGAACATGCAACTGTGGGAATCGACTGGAATTACGATCAAAACGATAATACATGCAGCCTTTCACCGACAAAACTGCGTAACGAACACGAACACGAACACGAACACGAACACGAACACGAACACGGAAAAAAGCATAACCATTCTAGTCCAGGCCACAAACATTAATCAGGCCTCTGGTGATGCACTATCAATTTAGGAGGGAGAATCATAATGTCCAGCACATCAGATTGCGGCAACATACAAGACTGTTCCGCGACAGATCATGTCGCGGAGCCAGATCTATCAATGCTCTCGCAAAACGACATTGGGCAACTTTCCGAGATTTTCCATCTACTGGGGGACCAGTCAAGACTACGAATCCTGCTTTACTGTATGCGTGGTTCGGTCTCTGTAGGCGACATTGCTGAGTCGCTCCAGTTATCACAATCTCTCGTCAGTCATCATCTGAGGTTGTTACGAAGTGCAAGGCTTGTTCGCGGAGAGAGAAAGGGTAAGTACATATTTTATAGCATAATGGATCACCATGTAAGTCATGTTCTTCAGGACATGGTATTTCACATAGCTGAAGAATAACCCGAATAAATTTTGATAAGTAGAGCTTCTGTAATTCCAACTCACCTTAGTTTTTCATTACTTTGGTGAGTTGTTTCATCATTAATTTATTAAAACCTTAATAATAAACTTTTAACAATGAAACCGGCCCCCTTCCCTTGTATGCAATAAATACATTATGGTTCGCTACTACCAGATAAAGCGAAGTGAGCAGGCCACCTCCCGAAGGAAAAACCTTGCTTTGCAAGATTATTGATTAGCCACGGATAATCTAAATAGCTGCGCCGAATAGTAGATCACTTTGAGGGAACTCAGCCCGGATTGTGCGATCTGATCAATCGCCAAATCAAAAAAATCACCAACCGGACTGAGCAATGCCGATCATAGCACCCATTCCCCGCAGCGAACGACACCTGATGCAGAAAACCATCCATAAAACGTGCGTTAAAAATTATGCCCGCAGACTGACCGCCATGCTGATGTTGCACCGGGGAGACCGTGTCAGTGATGTCGCCAGAACACTCTGCTGCGCCCGTTCATCTGTAGGGCGATGGATTAACTGGTTTACCCAATCGGGTACTGAAGGTCTGAAATCATTACCCGTCGGGCGTTCCCGCCGCTGGCCCTTTGAGCATATCTGCACATTGTTACGTGAACTGATAAAACACTCTCCCGGTGATTTTGGTTATCAATGTTCACGCTGGAGTACGGAGTTACTGGCAATAAAAATCAACGAGATAACCGGATGCCGGCTACATGCCGGAACGGTGCGTCGTTGGTTGCCATCTGCCGGGCTGGTATGGCGGAGAGCTGCGCCGACACTGCGTATCCGTGACCCACACAAAGAAGAAAAAATGGTCGCTCTCCATGAGGCACTGGCGAAATGCAGTGCGGAAAACCCAGTGTTTTACGAAGATGAAGTGGATATTCATCTCAACCCGAAAATCGGAGCTGACTGGCAGTTACGCGGGCAGCAAAAACGCGTTGTCACACCGGGCCAGAATGAAAAGTACTATCTTGCCGGTGCGCTGCACAGCGGTACGGGAAAAGTCAGCTACGTGGGCGGTAACAGCAAAAGCTCAGCCTTATTTATCAGTCTGTTAAAGCATCTTAAAGCGACATACCGGCGGGCAAAAACGATTACGCTCATTGTCGATAACTACATCATCCACAAAAGCCGTGAAACGTTGCGCTGGCTGAAAGCAAACCCAAAGTTCAGGGTCATTTACCAGCCGGTTTACTCGCCGTGGGTCAATCATGTCGAACGGTTGTGGCAGGCACTTCATGAGACAATAACCCGAAATCACCAGTGCCGTTCAATGTGGCAACTGTTGAAAAAGGTCCATCACTTTATGAATACCGTCAGCCCATTCCCCGGGGGAAAACATGGGCTGGCTAATGTGTAGCGGTATTAGGATCAGTTATTTAGATAATGAATGTAAGTAGGAAAATAATGACCCATAATATAAAAAAGCGAGCTCCAATACAGGCAGCTCGCAAAAGTCACTCAAGGAAAAACAGAGGGACATACCTACTATGTAGATATGGTACTGCTGCGACATGCTACATTCTTTGATTACTGTGATAGCGTTAAATTTTCAATAAGGAGAAAATTTACAAATAGTTTGGTTCTATTTATATACGACAGCGGTAGCGTATGAATTATCTTGAACTCTAAGTGATGAAATTACGAAATGAGTTCCACCAATCATATCTGCTTTTTTAGATAGCGAATTAATAATCTCCGATTGGGTTGCACTACCGGTTTTAAAGAAATTAATCTCTCCGACACGAATTGCGTTTATCGGAGTTGGTTCGTTATAAGTAATTTCTGTCGCCGCGTAACTACTGAAAATGGGGAATAGCAATGCTAATACAAGTATACTTTTCATGAACACCTCTTTAACTAAATAGTGGGTATAATAATAACTCAAAATTTATAGAATGGATTAACTTAAAAAGACAATAGATAAACAAAAACAGACAAAGTTATAATATTAAAAGTGGTTGCGTCTAATGGTTTAGTTTTTTGATTTTTTTTGATTTTTTTTGATTTCTTTTGATTTATAGTATGTTGGAGGAACACCAAAAATGGATTTGAAAGTTCGGCAAAATGATGCTTGTGAACTGAAATTATAATCAATGACGACATCAATTATCCTATTGTGTTCATGTGACCTGCTCCCCGTTGATTAGTACACCCCGATGTTAGTAATGTCTTCATAAGCCACATGAGGACATCCCCATGAAGAAGCGTTTTTCCGACGAACAGATCATCAGTATTCTCCGCGAAGCCGAAGCTGGGGTACCCGCCCGTGAACTCTGCCGCAAGCATGCCATTTCCGATGCCACGTTTTACATCTGGCGTAAGAAGTATGGCGGTATGGAGGTGCCTGAAGTTAAGCGCCTGAAGTCGCTTGAGGAAGAGAACGCCAGAC
>ENA-UESL01000760-UESL01000760.1-human-gut-metagenome-genome-assembly--contig:-NODE-760-length-16596-cov-8.060778_pt1 | contig 16596 bp, 9 predicted proteins | sample MGYA00243008_ERZ508009 | MGnify/ENA primary metagenome ERZ508009 (study PRJEB26167, sample SAMN06115396) | human gut metagenome | host: Homo sapiens | place: China:Guangxi | collected 2016-06-08...
TACCTTTTCCCAAAAAGCAAAAGCCCCACGACACACGCCGCTTTTCAGCGGTATATCGTAGGACTTTTTGGAGCTGGTGACAGGAGTTGAACCTGCAACCCACTGATTACAAATCAGTTGCGCTGCCATTGCGCCACACCAGCGAGTATCGTTTGCACAGGGTACTCTAGTAGAATACCAGAAACCTCCCCGCTTGTCAATATCTTTGTCCGGCCCGCTGTCGGCCCATGCAGCGCTGTTTCAGGGCGTTTCGAGACATCCGCGAGGCGATTCACGCAGATCCGGCCACATTATGGCCGGAATGTGATAGAATAAAACAAGCTCAACATTTATGCTTATTTCACAAGTTTCTGCCGCTTCGTTTGGAACTTCTGCGCAAAACTCACATTTTTCAGAGGAGGTTTCTATGATCTCTTATCGCAAGCTTGCAATGCGCGTTCTGGGGCATCCGCTGCGGGTGCCGTCCCCCCGGCCCGCGTCCCACCGGGTGACGGCGCTGGCGCTGACAGCCGCAATGGTGGCCGGCATGGCCGCACCGGCGTATGCGGATACCTATTACATAGGCGATGGTGACATCACCATCACCAAAGACGAAACCGGCACCCAGGTCAAGCAAGGCAACAACACAAAAACAGACACGGACGGCAATATCATCATCAAGGGCGGCAAGAACCCAGAGGGTACCACCGCCTCCGGCGGCAGCTCTTCTACCGGCATCACCTCCGCACCCTCTCCCGCCCAACCCAAGTTGACCGCTCCCCCATCAGAAGACAGCGAAAACGAAGACAAGGTCTACCTCGGCGACACCAAGGGCAGCACGTCTTCCACCGGCAGCGGCGAGGAAAACGAGAACCAGCCTGACGACACTACCGGCGGCGAAGAAAGCAAGAACCAGCCTGACGACACTACCGGCGGCGAGGAAAACGAGACTGATCCCACGAAAAAGGACCAGACCGGCGGCAAGAACACCGGCGCGGGAAGCTCTGACCCTGAGAGCAAAGGCTCTGAGAGCGGCACCTCCGGCTCGGCGGGCGGCACTCCCACCACCGGCAGCGAGACCCCTGCCGAAGGCACGGAAGGCACGGAAAGCACGGAGAGCAGCCTCTCTACACCCAAAAGCCAGTTCACGTACACCGGTGCATCCCTCAAGGTCGCCGACGCCAATGACGACGAAGAGACCCGGAACGAATCGACTACGGTCTTGGAACGCGCGGCGGAAAACTTCAGGAGCACAGCCGAAAACGTCACCAACTATGTCATCCGCATCATCAACAAGGCCAAAGGCAATGACAACACCCTCAACGTGACGCTGGACAATGTCAACATTAAGGCCAAAAATGACGCCGCCCTCAGCGTCGAGGGCGCGGGCAACACGACGATCACGCTCAAGGGCGACAATACCCTCACCAGCGACGGCCAACATGCCGGCCTCGAGCACAACGAAAAGGACTATTATGGCAGAGAAGACACCGGCAAACTGACCATCACATCCGGAAATGAAAATGGCCGCAACACCGGCAGCCTGACCGCCACAGGCAGCGGTGCCTCTGCTGGCATCGGCAGCGTCTGGAACACCGGCAAAGTAAGCAACAGTGGTGCCGGCACCATTGAGATAACAGGCGGCGACATCACCGCCATCGGTGCCTCCGATGGTGCCGGCATTGGCAGCGGTACATGGGCTACCGGCGAAACCAATATCACCATCAGCGGCACTGCCAAAATCAATGCGCGGACCGATCAGGGTGGTGCCGGCATCGGCAGCGGTGACGGAAGCACCGGCCAGACCACAGTCACCATCAAGAGCGGCACCATCAAGAACGCCACCGGTGGCAACACCGGCGACGGCATCGGCGGAGGTTGCGATAGCAAGAATATTACCGTCAAGATCGAGGGCGGCACCATCGAAAAAGCGAAGGGCGGCGACGGCTATGGTTCCCACGACGCCGGCGACGGCATCCACAGCGACGGCGAGCTCACCATTCCTGACAAAGCCACCATTGTCAGCTCCATCGGCGGCAACGGCGACAGCAGAAACAGCAGCAGTAACGCCGGCCACGGCATCTACAGCGGCGGCAAGCTCACCATCAAGGGCGACATCGGGACTGCGCAGGGCGGCAAAGGCAAAACTACCGCCGGCCACGGCATCTACAGCAAAGGCGACCTCAACATCTCCGACAACGCCACCATCACGAACGCTACCGGCGGCGCTTCTACCGATGGCTACGCCGGCGACGGCATCCACAGCGACGGCAAGCTCACCATCTCCGGCGGCACCATCGGAACCGCACAGGGCGGCAACGGCACAATTTCCGGCGGCAGCGGCATCCTTGGCAATACCATGGAAATCCTTGCCGGTACCATTCAAAAAGCCATCGGCGGCAACTCCACCGGCACCGGCGAGAACGACACCGGCGGCGACGGCATCAGCGCCCGTGAGTTCAACATCTCCGGCGGCAAGATACAGCAGGCCACCGGCGGCGCTTCTACCAACGGCAGCGGCGGCAGCGGCATCTACAGCAGTACGCTCACCATCTCCGGCAACGCCACCATCGGAAACGCGCAGGGCGGCGACGGCAATGCCTCCGGCGGCAGCGGCATCCTTGGCAAGACCATGGAAATCCTTGCCGGTACCATTCAAAAAGCCATCGGCGGCAATGCCAGCAACGGCACCGGCGGCAGCGGCATCCGCAGCAACGGTAACGGTACACTCACCATCAAGGGCGGCAAGATAGAGCAGGCCACCGGCGGCGATTCCGAGAAGTACGGCGGCAGCGGCATCTACAGCAGCAGTAAGCTCACCATCTCCGACAGCGCCACCATCGGAAACGCGCAGGGCGGCAAAGGCAAAGGCAAGAGCGGCGGCAGCGGCATCTACAGTTACGGCGACCTCACCATCTCCGGCGGCAAGATACAGAAGGCCACCGGCGGCGCTTCTACCGATGGCAACGGCGGCAGCGGCATCTTCAGCGGCAGTAATCTCACCATCTCCGGCGGCACCATCGAAACCGCGCAGGGCGGCAAAGGCAATGCCTCCGGCGGCATGGGCATCCGCAGCGGCGGTACGCTCACCATCTCCGACAACGCCACCATCGGAACCGCGAAGGGCGGCGACGGCACGGCGGACGACGGCACCGGCGGCACTGGCATCTACAGCGCCGGTAGGCTCTTCATCTCCGGCGGCGAGATACAGAACGCTACCGGCGGCAACGGAGGCAGCGGAGGCAGCGGAGGCAGCGGCATCCGCGGCGATAGCGCTGTGAATATTTTGGGCGGTATCATTAAAAATGCCGAGGGTACGGGCGGCGGCGCAGGCATCGGCGGCGGCGCGAATTCCTCTCAGGCTACCACCATCAACATCTCCGGCGGCACCATCAACGCGCAGGGCGTCGGCGGCGGTGCAGGCATCGGCGGCGGTAAAAACTCTTCCGGCGCGACCAAGATCGACATCTCCGGGAATGCGCTCGTGTACGCGCATGGCAACGACGGCGCAGCCATCGGTTCGGGCGAATCCTCCGCCGGCGAGACGACCATCACCATCCACGATACAACTGCCGAAAAGGGTGTCAAAAGTGCTTTTGCCTACAACGGTGCAGGCATCGGCAGCGGTCATTACGCCTCCGGCAAAACTCACATCACCATCCGCAACGCGTCTGTGAGTTCTCTGGAGTCCTCCACTGCTTCCACTAATAACCCGGGCGCCGGCATCGGCAGCGGCAAACGCGCCAAGGGCAACACCGACATCACGATAGAAGGCAGCACGGTAAAGGCCGTCGGCGGCTACGGCGCAGCCATCGGCAGCGGCAGTGAAGGAGACTTCTACAGTCCTCCTACGGGTACGCCGAACGCCCTCAAGACCATTATCCATATCACTGACAGCAACGTCACAGCCTCCAGCGACTCCAGTGCAGCCATCGGCAGCGGCAGCTATTCTACCAACGCCACGGACATCGAGATCACCGGCGGCACCATCAATGCTTCGAGTTATGATGGTTCCGGCATCGGCAGCGGCGATAGCGCCAAGGGCGACACCGACATCAAGATCAAAAACAGCAATGTCACAGCCAAGGGCTTTATCGACGTCAGGTATGTAAGCCACGGCACAGGCATCGGTTCCGGTCTCTCTTCTTCCGGAAAGACTACCATTGATATTTCTGGCGGCACTGTTAAGGCCACGGGCAGCGGCGACGGCTACAAGGGCAGCGCGGGCATCGGTTCGGGCAGCTACTCCACCGGCGACACCAGCATCACTCTCCGCGACGGCGTGACCGTTACGGCCACCGGCGGCGGTAATTCCTCCCTTGGCGGCGGCGGCGGCGCAGGCATCGGCAGCGGCAGCGACGCCAATGGCAACACCACCATCCTCATCGAGGGTGCAGCAAAAGTTACCGCTACCGGCGGCTCCACCGCTGCGGGCATCGGCTCCGGCCACTATGTCGGTGACATCAACGATCCCTCTGTGGGCAGCACCACCATCACCATCCGCAACAGCGACGACGGCCGCGTCATCCCCATCATTGAGGCCAAGGGCGGCAGCAATGAGAACGAATCCTGCTGGGCTTCCGGTGCCGGCATCGGCTCCGGCGGCAACACCCTTAATAAGACCACCATCAACATTGAGGGCGGCGAAATCACGGCCACGGGCGGCAGCGAGTATGTGTCCAGCTCTAAGCGCTGGTATAGCGGCGCGGGCATCGGCGCTGGCCTGAATGCCGGCACCACCACGATCAACATCAAGGACAACGCCCATATCGTCAGCGCCACGGGCGGCATATACGGCGGCGCAGGCATCGGCAGCGGCAGCAGTGACACCAAAGACGACAGCAAGAAGGGCGCTGTCACCATCAACATCACCGACGGCACCATTGAAAAGGCCGAGGGTAAGAACGGCGGCGCCGGCATCGGTTCGGGCTATTACGGTCGCTCTTCCACGGTCAACATCTCCGGTAACGCCGAACTCAAAGACGTCAGGGGCGGCAATCTCGCTGCCGGCATCGGCTCAGGCTATGACTCCGACAAGGTGGACGTCGTGATCGACGGCGGCACCATCAACGCAACGGGCGGCGATTCCGCTGCCGGCATCGGCTCGGGCCTTAATAGCCGCAGCAGCGTGACCATCAAGAGCGGCACGGTCAACGCCAAAGGCAACCAGCATAGCAACAACTTCGGTTCTTCGGGCATCGGCGGCAGCTACGCCGATGTCACCATCAGTGGCGGCACCATCACAGCCACCGGCTATGACACCGGCGCCGGCATCGGCGGCAGCGACAACAACAACTCCAGCAGTATCACGATAACCGGCGGCACCATCACCGCCACCGGCACCAGCGAAGCCCCTGCCATTGGCAACGGCAGCGTCTCCATCAGCAATGCCGACGCCCCGCTGGACATCACCGCAACCGCCCCCGACGCCGACAATGCTATCCAAAGCAGCGACGGCAAGAAGCTGGACAAAGTCATCCAGCTCGCGGAAAACGGCAAGAAGGGCCTCGTGAAGCTCGTAAAGAGCGGCACCACCAGCATCTCGCGGCTCTTCCACAACGGTGTCTACGCGGACAGCCATTCCACTTCTCACTCCCCTGACCGCGTAACGCCCGAGATGAGTGAGGCAGAAAAGGCCAAGTACGGCGACATCGCTTCTGTCCACAACTGGAAAGTCAGCGACCATCAGGAGCCGACCTGCGGCAAGGACGGCTACATCGATTACATCTGCATGGTGGACCACTGCGGCACCACGTTCCGCCACACTCTCCCCGCCACCGGCCAGCACACCTGGAACGAGGGTGTCGTCACGAAGAAGCCCACCTGCACTGAGCTGGGCGTGCGCACCTTCACCTGTACCGTCTGCCACAATACCCGGACTGAGGCCATTGAGGCCCCCGGCCACGAGTACGGCGAGTGGGTCATTGACCGGGACGCCACCTGTATCGAGGAAGGCTCCAAACACCGTGATTGCATCCGCAGCGACGCTACCCAGACCGAGAGCATCCCCGCCACCGGCCAGCATCAGTGGAAAGTCCTCTCCACGACAGCGGCTACCTGCGGCCAGGACGGCACCGTCACCTACCAGTGCGAGGTCTGCGGCGATACGAAGACCGAAACGCTCAACGCCACCGGCCAGCACAGCTACGGCGCGGGCGTCGTGACCAAGGCCGCGACCTGCACCGAGACGGGCATCATGACCTATACCTGCGTCGTCTGCGGCGACAGCTACACCGAGAGCATCCCGGTGGATAAGACCGCCCACAAGTGGGATGCAGGCGTCGTCACGAAGGAGGCCACCTGCACTGCCGACGGCGTGCGCACCTTCACCTGTTCTGCCTGCGGCGATACCCGGACTGAGGCCATTAAGGCCCTCGGCCACGAGTACGGCGAGTGGGTCATCGACAGGGACGCTACCTGTGTCGAGCAAGGCTCCAAGCACCGTGACTGCATCCGTGGCGACGATACCCAGACCGAGGCCATCCCCGTCAGCAAGACCCACACCTTCGGCGAGTGGGTCATCACCAAAGAGCCTACCTGCACCGAGAAGGGCGAGAAACAGCGCAGCTGCACGGTCAGCGGCTGTGTCGTCACTGAGACGCAGGAGCTGCCCGCCCTCGGCCATCAGTGGAGCGACTGGACGCCTGTCGAAGGCGACAGCAGCCGCGAGTACCGCATCTGCGCGGTCTGCAATGCGGTGGAGTACCGCGGTGTCTCCCACAGCGGCGGCGACAGCGACAGCAGCACCATCTCCACCGGCCTGCGTGTCCTTGACCCGGCTCAGGCCGACATCCTCCAGAACGCCCAGCTGGTCCGGCTGAACCAGATCAGCGATGTTCTCTACATCGATGTCACCCATGAGACGGCGTCCCTGCAGGGCGTCCTTTCCGATTTGACCGGCCTCCGCTCTGAGCGCATCGAGACCGTTGTCTTCTCCACCGAACGCTGCACTTCCACCCTCTCCCTCTCCGATGTTGCAGCCCTCGGTGCGGGCGATACGCCTTTCACCCTCAGCCACAGCGGCTCCACCGCCACCTTCACCGTGGGCGGCGCAGACCACACCGCACTGCTGAGGTAAGCACATTGCCATTCTCTATTCCTTCCACATAACGACCAAGGCCCCCGCAGTTCTGTTCCGGACTGCGGGGGCCTTGGCGTTTTATTCTGATAAAATCTTACTTCAGCTCCCGCTGTACGGCAGCAAAGTCCTCGAGGGTCAGGGCCTCGGGGCGGATGCGGGCGTCGAAGCCCGCCGCCTCGATGGCCGCGATGACCTTATCTTTCGGCAGGCCGAGGCCGCTGGCGATGGCGTTGGCGGCGGTCTTACGGCGCTGGCCGAAAGCGGCACGGATGAGGGCAAAGTAGCCGTCCTCGTCCTCCACCTGTACGGCGGGAGTGGGGCGGATGTCCATCCGCACAACGGCGCTGGTGACCTTCGGGGCCGGGTAGAAGCTGCCCGGCGCGGCGGTGAACATCAGCTTTGAGGTGGCGTAGTAGCTCACGGCGCAGCTGATGGCGCTGGACGCCCGGGTGCCGGGGGCAGCGGCCAGACGGTCGGCGGCCTCCTTCTGCACCATGACGGTGAGGTTCTGGATGGGCAGGCGGTCGCCCAGCAGCTTCATGACGATGGGGCTGGTGATGTAGTAGGGCAGGTTGGCGCAGACAGCCACCGGCATCCCGGGGAACTCCTCCTCGATGAGGGCGCGGAGGTCTACCTTCAGAACGTCCTGCAATACCAGCTTGAAGTTCTCCACGCCCGCCATGGTCTCGGCCAGCAGGGGCGGCAGGCGCTCGTCCACCTCGATGGACACCACCTTGGCGGCGCGCTGGGCCAGCTCTTTGGTCAGCACGCCGATGCCGGGGCCGATCTCCAGCACGCCCCAGCTCTTATCGACGCCGCTGGCGTCCACGATCTTGGGCGGCAGGCCGGGATTGATGATGAAGTTCTGTCCAAAGCCCTTGGAGAGCGCGAAATCGTATTTTTCGCACAGGGTGCGGATAACGGAGAGGTCGGTCAGCTCCGGCATAGTGGTTTTCCTTTCTGTTTTTCGGTTGTCATTTGGTAACGTACATGCCAAAGCCTCTCCCTTTGGGAGAGGTGGCATCGCTTGCGATGACGGAGAGGGCAGAAAAATGGCCGCTGCACAGCGATAGGCAGCGGCCTTTGTCAGAGCAAGACCATCATAGCCTTGCCCTGTTCCATTTCAGCATCCTTGCCCTCTCAGGCGCTCACGCGCCAGCTCTCCCAAAGGGAGAGCCTTTTTTAAGATGCGCTTTCCGTGCTGGAAGCCTCCTGCTCCCCTTCTGCACCGGCCTCGGAGGAAGCCTCTGCCTCCCCTGCGGCCTCGCTGGAAGCGGTGCTCTCGGCTGCGGCCTCCGAAGAGGCTGCGGCGGAGTCGGCGGCGATGTCAGCGTCGTTCACGCCGCCCACGGTGGTGACACCGGTGAGCTGCTGTGCGCAGCTGACGGCGCGCTGTATCTGCGGGTCCGTGTCGAGGGTGTAGTCATAGTAGCTGACCTGCTCGTCGGCAGTCAGCGGGCGCTCCACGTCCACGGTCAGGCCGGTGCCGTCGAAGCAGGAGCCGTCGCCGCAAATGAGCTTTGCCACCGTGACCACGACAGCGCTGCCGTCCGAGAGGCGCTGGGGGCTGCTCTGGATGGTGCCTTTGCCCATCGTGGTGCTGCCCACGAGGCGGGTGCCGCACAGGGTGCGCAGGCTGGACGCAAAGAGTTCTGCCGCACTGGCGGTGTTCTCGTTCACGAGGCAGACGGTGGGCTGGCTGATGACCGAGTCGCCGGTGCTGCTGCCCAGCAGGGTGCGGTTGCCTGCCTTATCCTCAGCGTAGGCCAGCACGCCTTCCGGCGCGACGAGTTCGATGCAGCTGATGGCGTCGTCAAGGATGCCGCCGCCGTTGTCGCGCAGGTCGAAGATGAAGCTCTGGGCGCCGCTGGCGGTCAGGCTGCGGAGCGCAAAGTCCAGCTCACTGGGGGTGGAGTTGTCGAACTGCCAGATTTTGATATAGCCCACATTGCCCTGCACCAGCGCGGAATCGACGCTGTTGGCCGTAAAGCCGGAGTGGGTCAGATCGGCGGTGTGCTGGGCGTTCTCGCTGTCCAGCCATCCTACATTGACGCTCGTGCCGCTCTCGCCCCGGAGTTTGTTCTGGACAGCCTCCACGCTGCCCAGACTTTTGATGTCTGCGCCGTCGATGGTGGTGATGTAATCACCCCGCTGGAGGCCGGCCTCCTTGGCAGGAGACTCGTCATACACTTTGATGACCTTGGCGTAGCCGGACTGGTCGATGGCCAGCTCCACGCCGATGCCCATCAGCTTGCCGCTCTGGGCGTTGAGCAGGTCGGTATAGGCCGAGGCGGTGTAGTAGCGGGCGTACTTGTCGCCGGTACCCAGCAGATAACCGGCAGTCAGACGGTCGTACAGCACGGTCTCGTCGATGTCGTAGTAGTCGTTGGCGCGCACATAGCGGTCTACCTCGGCCACCTTGTTGTACATGCTCTCCTTTTCCTTCACGCTGGTGACGGTGTGGTCAAACAGCCGCATCGCCATCAGCATCGTGATGGAAAAAGTGACCGTCATTGCCAGAATGACGATGGTCACGGTCATCCCTACGGAAATTTTGCGGTTCATTCAATGTCCTCCCCCAGTTCAGACCAAAAGCATCAGGATGACACTGCCCAGTACCGACAGCAGGAACACTCCTGCCAGAATCAGACAGCCCACCCGAAGGATACGCTTGCGTTTTTGCTCGTTCATTTCGCCTTGTGGCCTCCTTTGACCCCTCGACTTCAATTACAGTTGTGTTATCTTATCGGAATATAACCGCGGGGGTTGACCGCATTGGCCTTGGAGCCGCCCTTCCACACCTCGAGATGGAGGTGGTTGCCGGTAGAGTTGCCGGTGGAGCCCACATAGCCGATGAGGTCGCCCTGGTTGACATACTTGCCCGCCGACGTTGCCACCGAGCGCATATGGCCGTAGAGGGTGGAGTAGGCGTTGCCGTCTGTCATTTTGCCGTGATAGATGATGACATAGTTGCCGTAGCCGCCGCTGGACCAGCCGGCCACCTGCACATAGCCACTGGCGGCTGCGTAGATGGGCGTGCCTGCGGGGGCGGCAAAGTCGATGCCGGCGTGGAGTTTGTTGACGCCGGAGACCGGGTTTTTGCGCCAGCCGTACTCGCTGGAGATGCGGGTATAGCTCTTGAGCGGGCAGATAAAGCCGCTGAAGCTCAGCTGGGGCTTGCTGGCCGCTGCCGCTGCGATGAGCTTCTGGATCTCCTTCTTGACGGCCTCGTAGTTCATCTCGTCCGACTCGATGGCCGCCTGGGCGTTCTTCTGGGCCTGCTGGGCCTCAGCAGCGCTCAGACGGGCCTCCTTGACGCTGTTGTTGAGCTCGCTCTGCTTGGACTGCATCTGCTTGTTCTGGGCGTCCAGCTCAGCCTTTTTGTTCTGCAGCTGGGTGCGTTCCTCCACGAGCTGGGTGCGGTCGGCCACAAGGGCTTCCTTCGCAGCCTTCATGTTGTCGAGTATCTCGGTGTCCTTCACCGAGATGTCCTGCATGACCTCATTGAAGGTCAGAAGCTCGTACAGATCGTTCACAGACTGGAGCATGGCGACGCTGCCGCCGTCCCGCAGCTCCTGCATCGCGGCCATGTGGCTCTTGAAATCGTCCCACTGGTCGGCGATCTCCTGCTCTTTCCGGGCGATCTCATTCTGCTTGGCGGTGATCTCCTGCTCTTTGACGCCGATGCTGTTCTGCACCTCGGAGATCTGGCTCTTGAGGACGCCGATCTGGCTCTGGAGCACCGAGACTTTTTCCTTCAGCTCAGACTCGAGGGCCTTGGCAGCAGCTTCCTTCTTTTTGGCGTCGCTCAGCTCCGTCTTATGCTGCTTGATGGACGCAGAGATCTTGTCCAGCTTGTTCTGCAGCGAGCTCATGCTGGTGGCCGCACTGGCCGGGTAGACCGTCACGCTCAGCACGAGGCAGGCGGCGGCCAGAAAGGCGCAGGCGGCGCGCATCATGGCCGAATGGCCCGACGGCTTTGCGTGGCGGGGCGGATGGTGCAGGACAAAGCCTGCGGAATGCTTGTCGTGGTACACAGTAGGCCCTCCTTACACGTTCAGGTGCTTGCGGATGGAGAACATACTGCCCAGACCGCCCACCAGAGCGCCGCCCGCAAGGCTGTAGGTCAGGATGGTGGGCCAGACATTTTCCAGCGGCACCAGAGCCGTACCCATGAGCATCTGCCACAGGCCGCCCAGCGTGGGCGACAGCTGAACGATGTAGGCATAGCCGCCGATGGTGGCAGCTGCCGTCAGGATGCCGGAGAGCAGGCCCATAGTCAGGCCCTCGATGACGAAAGGCAGGGTGACGAGGGCGTTGGTAGCGCCGACATACTTCATGATCTCGATTTCACGGCGGCGGGCAAAGACGCTCAGCCGGATGGTGGTACCCACCGTGATGATGCTGACAGCCATCAGCACCAGCACCAGACCGCGCCCGACCTTGGTGACAGCCTGCTGGACCTCCACAAAGGTCTTGGTCATCTCGATGGGAGCCGTGACGCTGTAGACGCCGCTGATGTTCTCGAACTGCTTGCTGATGGTCTCCATCTGGCTCAGATCAGACAGGGAGACGCGGTAATTGGCCTTAAAGGGGTTGTCGTTCTCGAACTCGTTCAGCAGGGCGGCATAGTCAGACATATAGCCCTTGTACTGGTTGAGGACGTCTTCTTTGGACATATACTGCACCCGGCTCACACCTGCGGTGCCGCTGAGGGCATTGCCCACAGACTGGATGGTGGCGTCATCGGCCTCAGGATCCACATAGACCACCATCTCGTTCTGGCTGCCCAGATAACTCACCATGCTGTCCACATTGACTTCAATGAGGCTGGCGAAGATGTTCAGGGTCATGCAGACGCTGAGGGAGGCGATGCAGGCGATGGTCATGGCCCAGTGCTTGCCGAGGTTGCGCACGCCGCGCCGGGTGAGGAACCCAAACGTAGAGATCTTCATACGTGCACCTCCTCGCCGAAGCTGGCCGGAACATCGGAGATGATGCGGCCCTGCTTCAGGGTGATGGTGCGGCGGTTGAAGCGGCGCACCAGTTCATGCTCGTGGGTGACGACAAGCACCGTGATGCCCATCTCGCTGACCCGTTCCAGCAGTTCCATCATCTCAAGGCTCATCTCGGGGTCGATGTTGCCGGTGGGCTCGTCCGCAATGACGAGGCGGGGGCTGTGGGCCAGAGCGCGGGCCACAGCCACGCGCTGCTGCTCACCGCCGGAGAGGAACTCGGGGTAGACCTTTGCCTTATCTTCCAGATGCACCAGCTCCAGCATGTAGTTGACGCGCTCTTTGATGTCTTTTTTGCCGATATTGGTAACGTGCATGGCAAACGCCACATTCTCGTAGACCGTCATGGTGGGGATGAGGCGGAAATCCTGGAAGATGATGCCCATCTGGCGGCGGAGGAAAGGCACTTTGCCCCGGCGCAGCCGGGCGACGTCCTTGCCGTCCACCATGACGCGGCCCTCGGTGGGCAGTTCTTCGCGGAGGATGAGCTTGAGCAGAGTGGACTTGCCGGCGCCGGAGTGACCCACCAGAAAGACGAACTCGCCGTCGTCTACGTGGAAGTCGATGTCCTCCAGAGCGGGAGTATCACTCCGTTTGTATATCTTGGTGACATGTTCAAAATCTATCATGAGTATCTTGCTCCTGAAAAATTTATTTGGCACAGAAGTTCCAGACCATTACAAAAGAAACCGGCCAGCATCGGGGTCGAGCGGCCGGTTTCGGCGTCCGCAGCCGGAGCGGCTGAGACGAAATATCAATATTTGGCCGGGTTGTTGGACAGGTACTTCTTGACCATGAGCGCTACCTTGAACACGATAGCGTCGTCGAACTCACGCAGATCCAGACCGGTCAGCTTTTTGATCTTTTCCAGACGATACACCAGCGTGTTGCGGTGGACGAACAGGCCGCGGCTGGTCTCGGAGACGTTCAGGTTGTTCTCGAAGAAGCGCTGGATGGTGAACAGGGTCTCCTGGTCCAGGCTCTCGATGCTGCCCTGCTTGAACACTTCGCGCAGGAACATCTCGCAGACCGTGGTGGGCAGCTGGTAGATCAGACGTGCGATGCCCAGATTGTCGTAGCGGATGATCTGCTTCTCGGTGTCGAACACCTTGCTGACCTCCATGGCGATCTGTGCTTCCTTAAAGGAAGTAGCCAGGTCCTTCACGTTGGCGATGGGGGTGCCGATGCCCACGACAGCCTTGATGTAATGCTCGCCGGACAGGGTGTCCACGATGCTGGCAGCCAGCTTCTCCATGTCGGTGCGGTCGATGCCCTTGCGGATCTCCTTGACCAGGACGGTGTCCGTCTCGCTGATGTTGAAGACGAAGTCCTTCTGCTTGTCGGGGAACAGGCTGCTCACCACGTCGTAAGCGGAGATGTCGCCGCCGCTGGTGACGCGGACGATGAACACCACGCGGGAGACGTCGGTGGCAAAGTGGAGCTCACGGGCCTTGGCGTAGATGTCGCCGGGCAGGATGTTGTCCAGCACCACGTTCTTGATAAAGTTGGCTTTGTCGAACTTCTCGTCGTGATACTGCTTGATGCTCTGCAGGCTGATGGACAGCACAGCGGCAAACTGGCCCGCAGTCTCGTCCGCACCTTCCACAAAAACGGCATAATCGTTATGCTTTGCGCTGGAGAACTGCTGGTAGGTGTAGCCATCCCGCACGAAGCGGTCACCGGCCGTCAGACGCTCTGCCATAAAGCCCTCGCGCACCTCGCCGATCAGATTCAGCTCCGAGCAGGAGATGACAGCGCCGGTCTCATCCACCACGCCGACCACGCGGTCGATCGCGTCCTTCATCTGGTAGATCACGCTCTGAAATACTCTATTGGCCATAAATGGATACCCCTTTTCCTCTCTTGTGCAAACCGCAGGTGGGCGGGATTGTGATTTTTAACAATTTCGCCGCATTACATTTTATATTTTACACAAAAGAATTTACTTTTGCAACATATTTCACCAAAAAAAATTCTTCTTTCTTGGTGAAATTATCTTTCGGGGTCATTTTCGGGCCAAAAAGGGCCTTTCTGCGTGGTTCTGAGGGCTATTTTACCGGCAAAATGTGATACTTTTTTGAAAACCGGGTGAAAAGCAGTCCTTTACCCCGTGGTAATTTTCGCCACCTCGTCGGCTGTCAGCTCCCGCCACTGGCCCGGGGCAAGGCTCTCGTCCAGCGCAAGCCCGCCGATGGCGTCCCGGTGCAGGGCGTTGACGCCCGCACCGTAGACGCCGAACATCCGCTTGATCTGATGATACACGCCCTGCCTGAGCAGGACGCGGACCGTCAGCCCGTCGGGGGTGAGGGCAGACACTTCCGCCGGCGAAAGGGCCGTGCCGTCGGCAAGGGTAACGCCTGCGGCAAAGCCGACCTTCATCTCTTCCGTCAGCGGGGTGTCGATGACGACGGTGTAGGTCTTGGAGACATGGCGCCTGGGCGCGAGGATGTCGTGGGCAAAGCCGCCGTCGTCCGTCAGCAGGACGAAACCGGTGCTGGTCTTGTCCAGCCGCCCGGCCGGGAACAGCTCCCGCCGGGGATAGGCATCCCCCACCAGATCCACGACCGTCGTGTCCCGCTTGTCGGTGGAGGCGCTGACGACGCCCTCGGGCTTGTTGAGCATAAGGTAGACGAACTGCCGGTAGGCCAGCGCTTTGCCGTCCACAGCCACGGCGTCAGCCTCTTTCAGCTGGGTATCCCCTTTCTTGCAGACCGCGCCGTTGACCGTGACGCGGCCTTTCGCCAGCAGTGCCTTCGCCTCGCTCCGGGTGCATTGGGCCGTCTCGGCTAAATATTTATCGAGTCTCATGAAAACTCCTTCTGTGTGCAGAAAAGAGGCCGTTGCCTGCGGCAACAGCCTCTTTTCCTGTAAAATCACGTTTAGACGCTCAGATTTGCGTGCTGTTCCACAGCATCCGGGTTGGCGTCAAAGATGGGCTTGAGGATGTGAGCGATGAACTCCTCCACCTGCTGGGGAGCGCGGCCCACAAAGTTCTCCGGCACAAGGCCCGCCGCGATCTCTTCCTTGGTCAGACCAAAGGCCGGGTCGGCGGCGATGCGGTCCACCATGTCGTTGGGCAGACCCTCTTCCTTGACCTGCTTGCCGGCGGCGATGGCGTGCTGGCGCAGACGCTCGTGGAGCTCCTGACGGTTGCCGCCCTTCTCCACGGCCTGCATCATGATGTTCTCGCTGGCCATGAAGGGCAGCTCGGCCATCAGGCGGCTGCGCACGACCTTCGGGTAGACCACGATGCCGTCGGTGACGTTGAGCATGATGTTCAGGATGGCGTCGGTGGCGAGGAAGCCCTCAGCCATGGCAACGCGCTTGTTGGCGCTGTCGTCCAGCGTGCGCTCGAACCACTGCGTACCGGTGGTGAAGCTGGGGTTGAGCACATCCACCATCAGGTAGCGGCTCAAAGCGCAGATGCGCTCGCAGCGCATGGGGTTGCGCTTGTAGGGCATGGCGGAGGAACCGATCTGGTTTTTCTCAAACGGCTCTTCCATCTCCTTGAAGTTGGCCAGCAGGCGCAGATCGGTGGCGAACTTCATGCAGCTCTGGCCGATGCCGGCCAGTGCGTTGAGGATGAAGGCATCCACCTTGCGGCTGTAGGTCTGGCCGGACACCGGGATGACGGCCTCGCTGTCGAAGCCCATCTCCTCGGCGATGGAAGCATCCACGGCGCGGATCTTATCGGCGTCGCCCTTAAACAGCTCCATAAAGGAAGCCTGGGTGCCGGTGGTACCCTTGACGCCGCGCAGCTGCAGAGTCGCCAGACGGTGGTCGATCTCGTTGAGGTCCATCACCAGCTCGTTGGCCCACAGGGTAGCGCGCTTGCCCACGGTGGTGGGCTGGGCGGGCTGGCAGTGGGTGTAGGCCATGCAGGGCATATCCTTATACTCCTCGGCGAACTTTGCCAGCTTTGCCAGCACGCCGATGAGCTTCTTGCGCACCAGCTCGAGGCCCTGACGCATCACGATGATGTCGGTGTTGTCGCCGACATAGCAGCTGGTGGCACCCAGATGGATGATGCCTGCCGCCTTGGGACACTGCTGGCCGTAGGCGTAGACATGGCTCATGACGTCGTGGCGCACCAGCTTCTCCCGCTCGATGGCGACTTCATAGTTGATGTCGTCCACATGAGCTTCCAGCTCGGCCACCATCTCGGGGGTGATATTGGTCAGGCCCTGCTTCATCTCGGCCCGGGCCAGCGCCACCCACAGGCGGCGCCAGGTGCGGAACTTGTTGTCGTCCGAGAAGATGTACTGCATCTCATCGGAGGCATAACGGGTGGAAAAGGGGCTGATATAACGGTCATGCTGAGACATGAAGATGTCCTCCTTGGGTAAGTTTTACGAAACCTCAACCTCTCAGTCTCGCTCCGCTCGACAGCTTCCCTACCGAGGGGAGCCTCTGGCGAAGAGAGAAAGCTTTACGAAATGCCAAAGCCTCCCCTCGTTAGGAGCAACAACGACGACCGCCGCCAGTGGCGGAAACAGGGAGTCGCTGTTGGGGCCGCGGCCA
>ENA-UESL01000776-UESL01000776.1-human-gut-metagenome-genome-assembly--contig:-NODE-776-length-16456-cov-9.109592_pt1 | contig 16456 bp, 20 predicted proteins | sample MGYA00243008_ERZ508009 | MGnify/ENA primary metagenome ERZ508009 (study PRJEB26167, sample SAMN06115396) | human gut metagenome | host: Homo sapiens | place: China:Guangxi | collected 2016-06-08...
AATACAAAAATATATTTATATAAAAATATACCTCTATAACAATAAACAAAAAGGAGTGCGGCTCATGCAGCGATCTGCCTTTATTTTAAGCCTTTTACTCTTGGCTGGGTGCGCGCAAAAAAACAGCGACCAGAGTGTGACCAGCCCTGCCGATTTTGTGGCAGTCACGCTTGGTCAGGCGGCGGAAAACGCCCACAGCGAACTGGCCATGCTGGCGAAACTGCGGGGGCAAGGCTTACAGCCTTTGCTCTTACCCGCTGACCCTGCGCTCAATCAGCCGGTATCCATTGCATGGACTGGCCCTGCCGAGGGAGCGCTCAAAGAGGTGTGCCTCAGCGTGGGTTACCGCTATCAAGAACTCGGCAGCCCTTCACCGCAAGCGCTCATGGTGGTGGTTCGCGGACTGAATCGCCCTGCGCATATGCTTCTGGAAGATATTGCCTGGCAGGTGCAGCCCCAAGCCGTGCTGCGCGTTGACCCCATTGGCCGCGTTATCACTCTGGCCAGAACAAGCAAGGCAGGGGGGCAGTCATGATGCACTGTCTGCTTTTACCCTGTTCGCTGTTGCTGTGCCTGAGCCTCATGGGTTGTGCCGCCACCAATGAGGAAAATCTGCCCCCCGTGCCCATGCCGCCGCAGATCACAGCAACCGATCTGCCGAAACAGTCTGCCCCGTCACCTGCACAGCCGCAGGGACAAACCATCACGATCAGCACGCCGCCCGATCTTACGGCGTCACCGCGCCAACACGAGCCAGAAGAGCTGGCTGTGCTTCTGGAAATGAAGGGTACAGCAATCAACGACACGGCTGTCAATCTCATGCGCCCCTCGGCTATCCGCGAGGCCGCGCAGCTCGTCACGTTTCAAACGGCCATAGCCTGGCGCTACAAACAGCTTGTGGCGTCCACCGAAGCGCACAGTGCCATCATGGACACAGCGTTCAACTTTGATCCCTTGCTCATGACGCAAGGAGATGCCCTGATTTTGCCGCCCGTGCTCACGCGGGCCGGGGCTTCTCTGCGCATCGAATCTGGGGAAACAGCCACAGCCGCGCAAACCTCCTATGAATTACTGGCTCCGGCCCGTTATGTCTCCGTGGCTCCCACATGGCGCGAATTTCTTATGGCAGACACCTTTCCCGAACCGGAAAAGCCCAATCAAGCAGTGATGCCGAAAAACGACAAAGAACGGCGCATCTGGCGAGAGGCTGTGCGTGAAGCCTGGGCGCAGGGCGTTGCAGAAGCGGATCAGCTTTACGCAGACAACGTCTCACGCATGGTGCGCCAGTATCGCGGTGTCATGCTCTACCATTTACTCACGGCGCAGCACCTTCTGAGCAAGGTCAACACGGCGTCCGCTGAAATAGGCACAAAAACCACGGACGGCGGCAATAAATTGCACATAGGGCAAAAGGTGTACCGCATTACAACGCCTTCCGCCTTTCTCCCCCAAGCTCAACGCAGCAGAAGGAAGTAAGCCATGACGGACGCATCTTTGCCCCTGTTTCCGCACGAGCCGTTATTACGGTGGGAGTATGCTGATATTGATGCTTTGCTGCTGTGGGCTACGCAAGCAGGCATGTCAGATTTGTGCCTCTGTTCTGGAAGTCCTGCATGGATGCGCCTGCACGGTGAATGGCGGGCTGTGTCTCAGCGGCCTATTTCGGCGGAGGAATTATTGCTGGTGCTGGAACGCCTGACCAAAAACAATTCTGTGTCGGCCATGATCAAGTCCGGCCAGAGCGACTATGATTTTGCCTATCAGATTGAAGAATCTCGCGGGGTACGCCGCCGGTATCGCGGTAATGCTACGCCGGTGGCCGATGGCTATTCCACAGGGGTGAAGATTGTTTTTCGCGCCTTGCCTGCCATGCCGCCTCTTCTTGAAGATTTGCAGGTGGAATCTGGCATTCTGGAACATGCCATTCCCGCCAACGGGCTGGTACTCGTCACCGGCGTCATGGGTTCAGGCAAAAGTACGCTGTTGGCCGCCATCCTGCGGCACATCATCGAGCACGGTGGCCGCAATGTCATCACCTACGAAGCGCCCATCGAATTTGATTACACGACCATCCCCAATGCGGGCGGCCCTGTTTCACAAAGTGCCATCCCCGATCATTTGCAATCATTTTTGAAAGCCACACGCAACTCCACCCGTGCCGCCCCGGACGTGGTGCTCATTGGTGAAAGCCGCGACCCGGAAACGCTGCGCGGCATGATTGAAAGCGCGGAAATCGGCGTGGCTGCATATTCCACCGTGCATACCCGCTCTGTTCCCGAAACACTCTCGCGCATCATTAATGTCTTCCCCGTGGAAGAACGTCTTCAGGTTTCGGCAACGCTGCTTTCCTGCCTGCGCCTTGTGGTGTCACAACGGCTTTTGCCTCTGCCGGACGGCAAAGGACGCACAGCATTACGCGAATATCTGGCCTTTACCCCGCAGATTCGGGAAATCCTGCTGGAAACTCCGCCAGAACGGATGATCAGCGCGTGTGAGCATTTGCTTGGCCAGCACGGACAGCGCATTCAGGACGCAGCAGAACGCGCTTTTGCCGAAGGAAGGATTGCCAAGGACAACTATCTGGCCATCTTGGCGGAACGGAAAAGATATCACGGGGAAGCCAATGAATCACAATCTGCTTTGGCGGGATAGCGCCCTTACGCCTAAAATTTTTATTCTGGATGCCCGCGCTGTTTTTCCGTTGGGGCTGTGGCTGTTCCATTGGGCGTGGTGGACGGCCTGTGTGGCTATGGCCGGAATTGTCCTTCTCTTCCTCGTGCAGCGCACGGGCATGACCCCGCTGGCCTGCTTTCGTGCTGTGCGCGTGGCCTTCATGGGCAGGCGGCGGGAAACAAAACAGCATGAAGTTCACTGGCGGCAACGCTGCCGCTGGGACGAATGAATTTGCTATATAAATATATTTTTCTCTGAACTATATAAAAATATTATTCTATGGAAATTATATGAACACTAAAAAACGAAATAAATACGGCATGTTCGATATTTCTCTCCACACACAGGAGAAGGAGGTCATCACACTTTCACGGAACGATATTGAACGGCAGTTGGACGCCGGAGCTTTCTTCATGAGCCATGAAGAAGCCCTTGAGGCCGGTTTGATCAGTCCCTATGGCGAGCCGGATACCGTAATTGTGGCTGTGCAGGAGGACGTATGAGTCAGGAACGGCCTGCGGAAAAGAAGAACCGCTTTCAGATCAGCCGTGAGGTGCAGGAGGATTTCGTCAACAGTGTGGCGGAAAATATGCTGGCTTTGGCGGAAACCGCAGGCAAATGGCAAAAACCGTGGGCGGCTGACACAGCTGCGGGAATGTGCCTTGGAGGGATGCCCTTTTGTGCCGCTACAGGCCGTGAATATGGCGGGGCCAACTTAGTCAAACTCATACTGACCGGCATCATCAAGGGCTACCAAGACGACAGGTGGGTAACATTCAAGCAGCTGCAACAAATTCAGGCCGCGCACCCTGAACAGGATATCAAAGTGAAAAAGGGGGCCAAAGGCGTGAAACTTCTGCGGCCCGAAGAAATTGCCTTCATCGTCAGAGAAGACGGCCCATGGGAATACCTCACGAATAAACAGCTCAAGGACATTGCCGCGCAGAGGGAACAGGGGCAGGAGACACCCGATGTGCAACACATGATGCTGTTCTATCCTTTTACCGTCTTTAACGCCGCACAAATAGAAGGCTTTCCGCCCAAAGAGCAACAGGCCCACATCATGACCGCTGTGGAGCGCAATGATTTCGTGGAACGCTTCATCGCCTGCACAGGTATTCCCGTGGAGCATCACACTGGAGACGCCTACTACGAGGCCAAGGCCGATGTGGTAAAAATGCCGTTTCCCGAACGCTTCATCAGTTCAGAAGAATACTATGCCACCAAGCTCCACGAAACGTATCATGCCACAGGTCATAAGGAGCGGGAGCATCGCAAAGACAATAAGGGGGAAACGCTCAAAAATTACGCCCTTGAAGAAATGCGGGCGGAAATGTTCTCCATGCTGGCAGGAGCGCGGTTCAATCTGCCCATGCCGGAAAGCAATTCCGCCGCGTACATCGCCCACTGGAATCAGAAGTTTTCTGGAGGGGATGCGAAGGCCGTATTTCAGGCGGCAGCAGAAGCGGCCAAGGTGCTGACAACCATGAATCACTTTGCCCTGGGTGAACAACCCAAGGCGGCATGGTTTCCTCTGCGGGAAACATGGACGGAACTCATGGCTATGCAGGTGCAACGCGATGCCGCCACCGGCGTTTATTTGCAGCAGTCTGCCGAGATTGCCGCCCGAAGCACTGATGCACATCTGCCCCGGCCCGTGTCTTCCTCTTTTGCCGAATCGGTCACAGCCTTTACCGAGGCCAATGATGCCGTGCTGAAAGCCCGCATCATCCTTCAAAACCCTGATTTACTCACTATGGCGCTCAAACAGGACAGCGAAGCGTCTCGATCTTTAGCAGATTTGTGCGCCGCGCTTTCGCAGAGCCTCAGTATGGGACTGGACGAAAAACAAGGAAAACCCGTACCGCAATCCCCCCAAACCGCTGCCCCCGTTGCCCGCATGAGGATATAACGATGAATCTGCTCATTTTGGAATCACCTGGGAAAGTGAAAAAAGTGCAAAGTTACCTTGGAAACGATTGGAAGGTCGTTGCCTCGGTGGGACATGTACGAGATTTGCCGGAACGGGAGATTGGCGTTGCCTTGCCTGACTTTACCCCCACTTATACGCCCACGGAGCGTGGCAAAGATGTGCTCAAGCGATTGAAAGGGTTAGTGGCTGCGGCTTCTGCCGTTTATTTGGCTACCGACCCTGACCGTGAGGGTGAGGCCATTGCCTGGCATTTGACCGATGCACTGGGGTTGAACAAACCCAAACGTGTCACCTACGGAGAAATTACCGCTGCCGCAGTGCAGGCCGCCATCAAGGCCCCGCGTTCCTTGGATATGGATTTAGTCGCAGCACAGGAAGCACGGCGAGTTCTGGATCGTTTCTGCGGCTATCTGGTCAGCGGGCCATTGTCCCGTGCCGCGGGCATACGTCTTTCTGCCGGTCGTGTGCAGAGCCCGGCTGTGCGTCTGGTGGTGGAACGCGAACGGCATATCAAAAATTTTGTGAGCGTGACTCATTATGGTGCGGAGTTGGCGTTCACCGAGGGCTGGAGCGCAACGTGGCTCACCAAGCCTTGGTTGGAAGATGGGCAGGAGTACCTGTTGGACAAAACTTTGGCCGAAACAGCCGCCGCGCTGCGTTCGGTCTCCGTGCGTGAATGCAAGGAATCTGAAAGCCGTACAGCCCCTCCTGCGCCTTTTACCACGTCCAGCCTGCAACAAGCAGCTTCCAATGCGCTCAAGTACACGCCTAAACAAACCATGCAGCTGGCACAAAAGCTCTATGAAGGCGGTCACATAACGTATATGCGCACGGATTCACCCAATTTATCGGAAGAAGCGATCAGCAGCATTCGCGCATTTTGTACAGCGCAAGGCTGGCCGCTGGTGGAAAAGCCGCGCACTTGGAAATCCAAAGAAGGCGCTCAGGAAGCGCACGAGGCTGTGCGCCCCACACATATCGAGGTGGAGGACGCAGGGGAAACGACGGATGAGCAAGCCTTGTATCATCTCATACGCTTGCGGACGTTGGCTTCACAGCTGGCAGATGCGGTGTATGACGTGCGCACAGTTCGCTTATCTGCGGAGTTGCACGGTAAAGAAGCCACTTTTGAGGCCAAAGGACGTGTGCTGCGTGAACTTGGCTGGAAGATACTCACAACGACCGATGCGGCTATGCAGGATGAAGAGGCCGACACGGACGCTCCAGAAAATCCTGTTCCCATGCTGACCGAAGGACAAAGCCTCGAAGCCTCCGGCGGCAAGCTCCTGACCAAAAAGACCAAACCACCCACCCGTTTTTCCGAAGCCAGTCTGGTGCGTGAACTGGAAAACAGGGGCATCGGGCGTCCGGCCACTTTCGCCGCCATTGTGGACACTATCCTCAAGCGTGAATACGTCCGCGTTGAAAAGCGTTTTCTCGTGTCCACGCCGCTGGGTGAACAGGTGGTGGATTTGCTCACCGGAGCCTTCTCTTTCCTTGATTTCGAGTTCACCAAGACAATGGAAGCCTCTCTGGACGCCATTGCCGAGGGCAAAGCCGCGTATAAAGAAGTGATGACCAAGGCCCATGCCCAGCTTATGCGCGAAGTGAGCACCTTCACTGCCAAGTATCCAGGGCAGGAACGCACAGCCCCCGAACCCACGGATTTTGCTTGCAAGGTCTGCGGCAAGCCACTTGTTCACATGAAGGGGCAGCGCCGGGATGGCTCCGGTGAATATGATTTCTTCGCCTGCTCTGACCGTGCTTGCAATACCAGCTATCCCAATGCGGATGGCAGACCAGGCGAACCCCGCAAGAAAGCCCCTGTCTCCAAGTTTATATGTAAATCCTGCGGTAAGCCGCTGGTGCGCCGCGAAAGTGCCAAAGGTGCGTTCTTTGGATGCTCCGGCTATCCAAACTGCAAGCAGCTTTACCAGATAACCGAAGACGGCAAACCTGATTTTCCAGCCTCAAGCAAAACCAAGAAAAGGGGGAAGCAGTGAGAATATTCTTTGTGATGCTTTTACTCGTGCTGTCTGCTGTGCCTGTTTTCGCGGGTTCGTGCAGTGATACTCAGAGCGCTGCCAGCACGGCCATTAAGGAGCGCAACGCTGCGGTGAAGGAAATCCACAACACGGCCATGCCTGATCCAGAAGAGGATCGGGGGGCGCTCTCCAGTTGCCTGGGCAGTGTGGCCAGCATTGGAGACGCCTTCTCCCTCGGCGTAAGTCTGCCGAGCATGGAGCAAATCATTTCAGGCATGTGCAATCGAGTGGATTCTGAAATTCAGAGCAAGATAAACGAAGCCTTGAGCGAAACACGTTCCTCCATTGGCGGCATTGGGCAGAATAATCCATTTCAGGTTTCCGGCAGCAGTAGTGGTATTGTGAGCGGAATTATTGGAAAAATTAAGTGAGCACAGGATATAAATATATGTTCCATAGAAAAATATATTTATATATTGCTATGATATTTTGCCCTATTGTACTGGCAGGCTTGACCGCTCTGGCCCTTCCCTCGGTGGCCATAGCGGCTGTTCGAGATAGAATTACCATGCCGGAGACACGCCCACTTTCTTGGGAGTGCGTTGTAGACGCGGCAGCCCAATACAATCTGCCGCTGGCGGCAATGGTGGGCATTCTGGCTACTGAAGGAGGCAAAACAGGCGAGGCTTTGAGCAATACCAACGGCACATGGGATATGGGGCCGTTTCAGATCAATACCTGCCACGTCAACGAACTGCTTCAGGCAGGTATGGCCCCTGAAATTATTTTGCAGGACGGCTGCGCCAATGCGTATGCGGCTGCCTTTATTCTACGCAAAGAATACGACCGTAGCCGTAATATCTGGGATGCCGTGGGCGCGTACCATTCCCGAACCCCACATCTTCATGCGGCATACCTCGGACGGGTCAAAAACCATCTGGTCAAGCTCTCGCGCACTGGATTGGCAAGCTTGCTCTCCCGCTGCGCAGCAACCGGCGGAGATGAACAATGAACGGGCAAAAGGAAGATTCCGGCAACGCTTTCTTCATTCTAGTTTGCCTCATGATTGCCGTGCTGTTCGTGCTGCCCGCGTGGTATGCCTCCAGAGCTGGATACATTAACGGTACTCTGTTGGAACTGGCAAAAACGCAAATCGCCGCGTTCGCAGTCTTCTCCGATGAAGCCCAGCAAGCCTTGGGCTTGATGGCACAGGCTGACCCCGCCGCGCTTTCCTGGGAGCAGATGACGAACGTCCTGCGTTACAGCGGCAAGTGGATACGCTGGCCCTATGCCGTGGTTTTGGTGGCGCTGGGGGTGGCAGCTATTTTCATGGAACGGACGGCTGGACTTATCAGACACCTGAACATGGACAGCTTGCTTGCGCATAATGCGGAATCTTTTGCTTGCCTGCGGCCCGTTGTAGGGCGTGGCAAATATCTTCTTTCGCGAGAATCTTACGACAACGGCCCTTGGCGTATTGCCCGCACTCCGGTGCAGTTTGCTGTGGAGCATGGCCTGCTGCTGGACAAGGACGGACAAGTATTCACTGCGGAGCAAGTTTTGCGGCGCGGTCTGCCCCATGCTGATCTTCCGGCATATGGCCATGCGTATTTGGACGAAGAGCAATCCGCTATCGTGCTGCAAGAACAGCTTGGCAAGAAATTCGGTGGGTTTGACGCGATGAGTCAGGAACGCAAAGTGCTGGCCAGCGCTTTTCTGGCCTATGCCGCTGGTGACAAGCACGCCTGTATGAATCTGCTGGATGCCATGTCTGCCTCCTATACCGAAAATGAGAAACAGGCTCCGGCCTGTCCTGTACTGGAAAATGCGACATTTCAAAAGCAGATGGAAAACCTGTGGAATACCCACAAAACACTGCTGGATGAGCCTATTCTCAAGCGTCATGCGGTCTTTGAGCTTCCTCTCTTCATGGCCATGCTCACGCTGGCCAGACGCAAGGGAGTTCTGGCTTCTTCGCAATTTTTATGGCTGCGGCCTTTGGATCGTCCTCTTTGGTACGCGCTGAACCAATGCGGGGGCCGAGCGGCTTGGGCTGAGGGCTTTGCCGCATGGGCACAATACGCGGCGGAAGAAAAAGCCGGTACTTCATTCCCCGAAGCTCGCACTGCCCATGCCGTGCAGCGCCTCAAGGATACACTGGCCGCGCAAGGTTGGTTTACGAAAATGCCCAAACTTTTTGAACCAACAGGGCTTCATTTAGACAAAGACGTGGTTTTCGCGGCGGCAGAAGAAAACAGCGAATATGATGCCAATAACGATTTGAATTTATTGCAAGAGTATTGAGGTGAACTATGACAGCACGAAAAGTCCGTGGTCTGGAAGACAGAGAAGCCCAAGAGCGTAAAGCGCTGCTGCGAGATGTGCGCTCTCCCGTGCATCAACTGCTGGACGCGCTCAAAAATGGCACAGTGCAGACCTGCTGCGTGTTCGGGGCGGGGGTGTGTCTATTGGCTTTTCCTACGGCTGCTACGCCATTCTTTGGGCTTGGGGTCTTCTTTTTTCTGCTGCGCTGCCTTTGTGTGAGAAATGAACGTCTTCCTTTTCGTATGCCACTTGGTTTATCTGGCACGGATAAAGGCGATCCCTTGCCCGGTCGGCGGGGCTTTGCAAAACCGGAGGGCATTTTTTTCCTCGGCAACCGCTTGCAAGACGGCAAGGAACTCTGGCTCAAGGCCAAGGATGTGCTCACCCACACGCTGCTTTTCGGAACCACCGGCTCCGGCAAAACGGAAACATTGGTGTCACTCTCCTACAATGCTTTGGCCACCGGCAGTGGTTTATTTTACATTGACCCCAAGTCGTCCCCAAAATTATCCATGCAAATGTGGCAATTAGCCCGTTTTTTAGGCCGAGACGATGATTTTCGTGTGCTCAATTACGGCACGTCCGGCAAACCCAAGGGCAAATCACCGCGCCGTCTGTCCAATACCAACAATCCTTTCACCTTCGGCAGCGCAGAATCACTCACGCAATTACTTGTGTCGCTTATGTCCGCATCAGATGGTAATAACAGCATTTTTGCTGATAAAGCGCAGGCGCTCATTACTGGTGTCATGTATGCCTTGGTGGATTTGCGGGACAAGGGCTTTCTCAAACTTTCCACCTCTGTGATTCGTGACGTATTGGCGCTGGAAAAATGTGTGGAATTAGCCCTGCATCCAGAGCTGGACGCGGAGTCCAGAGCGTCCATCAAGGCGGCCCTGGCCACATCCGGCTGGATTGCCGGACGTGAACTGAAAGATCAGCCACAGTCCTTTGCGGAACAATACGGCTATGCCCAATCATATTTCGGCAAGGCGTTATCGAGCCTGACAGATACCTACAGTCATATTTATGGAGCAGAAGATGGTGAAGTGGACTTTGCAGACGCCATCATGCAACAGTGGATTGAGATTCACAGTAGTCTTTATTTTTCCATAATATATTATTTTTATTGTAAAATATTCTTGAGCGGTAGTCTGGATAGTCCAGAGAAGTCCGCTTGCAGCCTGCATTTTTGTGGGTATATATGTGGGTATCAAAACTTGGGATGCCCCAAAAGGGAAATCGCATAACACTTTGAAATTGTACAAATAAGCGGATAAAAGCCCCAAAAGGCTCCTGCAACGTCCTTCAGGGAGGTCTGTCCATGCTTACCGATACCTACATCAAGAGCCTGAAGCCCGCAGAAAAGGCCAGAAAATACGCGGATGGAGGCGGCCTGTTTCTCTATATTCCGACCAGCGGCAGCAAGCTGTGGCGCATGGCCTATCGCTTCAACAAGAAGAGCAAGCTCCTCAGTTTCGGGGAGTACCCAACGGTCACGTTGAAGAAGGCCCGTGAAAAGCGCGACGAGGCTAAAAAGCTCCTTGCGGACGGCATAGACCCAGCGCAGCATAAAAAGGCGGCCAGAGCCGCCAGAGAAGCGGAAGAAGCCAATTCCTTCAAAAATATTGCGCTGGAATGGCAGGAAACGCAGACAGTCCACATTTTGCCGGCAGGAAGGGCCCATCTGCTGCATTGTCTGGAGCAGCATATTTTTCCTCATATCGGTTCCATGCCGATAACCCAGATTGAGGCGGCAGACATTCTGGCGTTCGTAAAGCCCTTTGAAAAGCAGGACAGGCTGAATCAAGCCCATCTGCTCATTCAGCTCTGCGGGCGCGTCTTCCGTTATGCCATTGCCACCTCACGCGCCAGACATGACGTAACCGCAGACCTCAGAGGCGCAATCCGTACCAAGAGGCCGAAGCATCATCCAACAATTCTGGACAAGAACAGGATCGGTAAACTCCTTTTGGAGTTTGATGAACACCCCGGATACTATCCCGTTACCTGCGCCCTGCGGATCATGCCGCATGTTTTTGTGAGAGAAAAAGAGCTGATCTGGGCAGAGTGGACAGAATTCGATCTGGAGCGGGCAGAATGGCGCATCCCTGCGGAGAGGATGAAAAAGCGCGAAATGCACATAGTCCCCCTTTCCCGGCAGGTACTGCAAATTCTGCGGGAGTTACACCGGTTTTCAGGCAATGGCCGTTACCTTTTTCCATCTGCACGCTACATGGAAAAACCGATCCAGAAGTCAACCATGCTGGCCGCACTCCGGCGCAAGGGATACTCCGGGAGCGAAATGTGCATTCATGGCTTCCGTTCAATGGCCTCGACGCTGCTCAATGAAATGGGTTTCAATAGCGACTGGATAGAGCGGCAGCTTTCGCATGATCACAGAGACGCCGTCCGGGCTGCCTACAACCATGCGCAGTATCTGCCGGAACGGCGCAATATGATGCAGACATGGTCTGACTTTCTTGATGACTTGAGGGAAAAGGCCCGCCAATGCAGTGAAACATGCTGAAACAGCAGGAGGAAAGCCATGACATACCCGGCAGGAGATTCTTTGCTGCGCCTACCGCAGGTTCTTGAACTGATCCCTGTAAGCAAAAGCGCATGGTGGCGTGGATGCAGGGATGGCAGGTTTCCCAAGCCCGTCAAGCTGGGGCCGCGCACGACGGCATGGAGAAGTACAGACATTGCAGCCCTGATAAGGCAGGCTCCTTCCCCGGCTTGTGAGGAACAGGCAGTTCCTCTGGATTGAGCATTGTCTTTCCCGGACAGAAAACGGTAAGGCCGGTGTATGCCCCTCAGTGGCACGCACCGGCCTTTATGTATCAAAAAGTCCAAAAGTATACACAGTACGCAAGAGGCTTTCCCGGATATTTTTATGTCTATGAGACCCAAATACAGACAAGGAAAGCATGGGGAACAAGAAAAATAAGAAAACTAATTATTCCAAAAAGTTTTACTGCTGTGCAAAGAATTGCAAAAAGTTGTCAAGATAAAAAAATATATTTTTGAGAATATAACAGGTATTTCATGGGACAATATGGGACATGTGCAATGGCGCAATCAGGAGAAAAAAAGGGGACGCCGGAAAAGGCATGATATGCTGCGCAAAATACCGAGGAGGGGAAATTATGCCGACACCTGAGCACACTAAAGGCCTGTTGCGATTGCGCCAGATTCTGGAACTCATCCCCATCAGCCGCAGTGCATGGTGGGCGGGATGCAAGAGCGGACGCTACCCCAAGCCTATCAAACTCGGCCCGCGTACCGCTGTTTGGAAAGCAGCGGATATTTATGCCCTGCTGGACAAGCTCTCCTCTTCGCAAAAGGAAGAAGAATAGGCATGACCCTGTTCCCGGCTCGTCGTCCGTCACTCCCGCAAATCTGCCGAAAGCGGGCAGCGCGTCAAGGCCAGGCCCTTGCGGGCCGCTTCGCGGGCCTTGACGCTTATGCCCTTGCTTCCGGCAAAAAATACATGCGGGCGACGGACGAGGAAGCCTCCGGCGGGGGCTCTGTCAAAGGAAGGTCACATACCAGCAAGGCCGCACATACATTTCAGGAAAGCTGCGCAGACGTTCTTTGCAGTGGTCGCATAAAGAACAGCGGTACGCAGGATACCGAGCAGCAACAGCAGGCGTTACCTGCTGCCTGTTCATGGAATACCGCCCCAGAAAAAGGCCCGTCTATGCCCGGTGCCTGTCTCTGGCATAGGCGGATACTGACTTCCCGGAAGACGGATAGTGATCCGTCTGCGGCAGAAAGCGAATCCGTTATCGGAGTTATACCGATCCGGCAAACGCTTCCTGTCATCATGTCGCGTGCCACATGCGATCCGGTTATGCGGCATATGCGTTTCCGATATTACCCGGATGCTGATCTGTCACCATGTTGTTCTTCTGCTCATGTCTGCGTATTTGTCCGGCGGTATTTCCGAGGGCCAGCCTACGTTTCGTATAGACGCTTCGCGTCATACTTCACGGCTGGCGAGGGGCGCTGCCCCTTCGAACCCCGAAAAGGCAAAAGGCAGGCAAGGCGATGAAGCGCGTCAAACCGGTTCGCACTGCGGCTGTTATCATACGCCTTTACCCGGAAGAACGCGACATTCTTCGCTTCAATGCCGGGCTGCATGGCATGAGCATGTCGGATTATGTGCGGCAGACCTGCCTTGGCATACGACTGCGAAGAACTCCCGAAGAAAGACGCCGCGTGCGTGAGCTGGCGCGTATTGGCGTTAATATCAATCAGCTTGCACGCTGGGCCAATACTTACAAGCAGGCAGCTGAGGCCGTGGAAGTCCTGCTGGCCCTGAAGGAGCTTGAAAGGCATATCAGAGAGTTTGCCACGGCAGCCCCGGAGGATAGCAGTACGGGGGAGGCGTCATGATGATGAAGGTATTTCCGCATGGAACCGGATCAGGAGACAAGCCCAGCCGCTATCTTGTGCGCACGGATTATCCGGGAAGAGACACACGCCCCCCGCAGGTATTGCGCGGCGATCCTGCCATGACCCGTGCGCTTATCGACAGCATAGAGCGGCGATGGAAATTCACGTCCGGCGTACTGGCATGGCATCCTGATGACTGCGTCAGCGAGCAGCAGGAAAACGCTGTGATGGACGCTTTTGAACATGTGGCCTTTGCCGGGCTTGAAGAAGATCAGCGCAATATTCTCTGGGTTCGTCATACCCATGCGGGGCATCATGAGCTGCATTTTCTGATTCCGCGTCTGGAGCTTTCCAGCGGAAAGGATTTTAACGCCTGTCCGCCCGGCTGGCAGAAGGACTTTGATGTTTTTCGAGATCTGTTCAACTGGCGTGAAGGCTGGGCCCGCCCGGATGATCCTGCCAGACGCCGGGAGGTTCTGCCGAAAAAGGCTGATTTGTTCAGGGCGCGTCTGGCCAGATGGGGAAAGGAACTCCGGGCAGGAGAACGCGACAAGGTAAGAGACGCCATTCTGGCCCACCTTGGGGAAAGGAGAGCGGCAGGAGAGATTAGGGAACGCACGGACATTCTGAAGGCGCTGAAAGAGCTGGGATTGACTATCAACCGTCAGGGCAAGGACTACGTCAGCGTCATCGAACCGGAAACGGGCATGAAACTGCGTCTGAAGGGCGGCATGTTTTCTCAGGACTGGAAAGCTGCGGACAGGGAAGGCAGGGCTCATGTACCGGAACAGGCGGCGCATACCATCGCCCGCCTTGAGGCCGAACTGGGGCGCGTTCTGGCAAAACGCACACGGCAGAACAGGAAGCGTTATCCGCTGAAATGGAAAGAGGCAAGACCTGCCGTTTCCCTGCATTTGCCGGAAAAACAGAAGGAAGTTTGCCATGAGCGAAACAGAGCAGATGCTGCTTCAGACGCTGAAACGTATGGAGGAAAATTACGAGACGCGGCTGAAGGAGTGCGGCACACGTCTGGAAGAGCTGGAGGAGCGCCAGATGCTTCTTGTGGCGGAAGTGCGCAGTTTGAAAAAATTGTTCAGCGATGTCGAAGCGGTGTACAGCAACTTGCAGACCTTGTTGCTGAGATTGAAAAACGGCGCATAGCGCAGGAGCGGGAGCGCAGCAGCCCGCGCATACGGATGCGATGAGGCGGACGCATGGGAAAGTTCAAGCGCATTGCAATGAAAGACATCAAGGCCATGCAGAAAACGCTGGATGACCTGCCGGACAAGAACCTTGGCAAAACAAGGGAAGAAGCCGTTGAGCTGCTCGACGCCCAGATACGCAAGGCTTTGGAAAAGGGCTATACCGTAAGGGAATTGTCCGAGATCATGGCCGACGGCAATGTCAGCATTCCACCACCAGTCATTCGGGCAAGGCTGCTTCCCAAAGGGGAAACAACGCGCAAGCGGGCTTCCTCTCCCTCAAAAGCGCGGGATACGGCTTCTGCCCCGGCAGACGCCGCTCCGGCATCGGCAGAGACGCCTTCTTATTATACCCCGGACATACCGGATTCGGAGTTGTAGCAATGACTATTCAGAACAGTGTCTTTTATGTTGGCGGCAGCAAGGGCGGCGTGGGCAAAAGCCTTTTTTCCTTTGCGCTGGTGGACTACCTGCTCAACAGGGAAGCCAACGTCCTGCTGGTGGATACGGACACCGACAATCCTGATGTCTACAAGGCGCACAGCTCTCTGGAGCTGCCCAATCTGCATTGCCGCATGAACAGTCTCGATGATGCTGACGGCTGGGCGGATCTTCTCGACATGGTGCAGAAATTCCCGGAATACGCCGTCGTCATCAATGCGGCAGCCCGTACCAAGACCAGCACGAACAGTTATGGCGAAATCATGAAGGCGGCCTTGCAGGATATGGCGCGTGAACTGTGTGTATTCTGGATTATCAACCGCCACCGGGATTCCATAGAACTGCTGCATTCCTTTCAGGAAGTCTTTGCCGACGTGCGGATTTATGTCTGTCGTAATCTGTACTTTGGGGAGGCGCAGCGTTTTGACCTTTATAACGCCTCAAAAGCGCGTGAAGCCGTGGAAAGAAAGGGCGGTACGCTGGATTTTCCGGCTGTTGCCAACCGTGTAGCCGACTGGCTTTATTCCAGGCGGATGTCCCTGCGTGCAGCGTGCGCGGAAATGCCCTTTGGGACACGCGCCGAAGTGCAGCGCTGGCGCTCTCTGTGTGCTTCCCTGTTTACGCAGGTTCTGGGAGAAAACGCATGAGCATGGATGCCATTATCAATCTGGAGGAGGCCCTTGGGCGCAAGTTTACCGAACAGGAATCCGCCCGCCTGCGGGAGATCGGCAGGCAGCTGCATTTGCGGGATGACGACGCTCTCTGGTCGCTTTTGGCAGCTCTGGAGTACCAAAGAATTTTTTACGAAGCCCTGCCGGACAGGATTGCTGACGCATCACGGGAAATCATGGACGGTATCAGCGCAGCAGCCGCCAGCGAAACAGCAGCCGCACAGGCTCGCCTGACCGAAAGCGTCGTGGAACAGGCAGAACGGTTATCCGGCAAGATTCACTATGCAACCCTTGTGCCTTTGGGCATTGCGGCCCTGATATGCCTTCTTGTCTTTGGCAGTCTGATGCTTTGGGCTGGCTTCTGCATCGGCTCCGGCCATTCTCTCCCGCCTGCTGCTCTTTTGAATATGCCGTCCGGCATCCTGAGCGGAGGCTTGAGCTTCGTTGCTGGTATCTATCTTTTTGTAATTACCGCACGGCTCTTTATTGATGAAGATGATGCTTGGAAAAAGAGTTGTGCAGTCATGTTTTTATTTGTAATTGTTGGAATTGTGCTGCTTATGAGTGTAATATATTAGAGAGTTTTAGTTTTAAAAAAGGTAAAACGCGAGACGGCGGTACAGCACCGCACGGCCTGAAGCGAGCGGAAAAACTGCGTTTTTTAGCGAGACGGCAGGCCGTATGGTTTGAAACACAAATCGGTTCAAACTGAAAATAGCCTAATAAGATTGTAATATTGTTTCCATTGGTAAAGAATCGTGTGAAGAAAAGTCAATAAATTTCCTTTCTAAAAGGAAATTTAACATTGGCATATCATTAAACGTA
>ENA-UESL01000806-UESL01000806.1-human-gut-metagenome-genome-assembly--contig:-NODE-806-length-16103-cov-16.803444_pt1 | contig 16103 bp, 10 predicted proteins | sample MGYA00243008_ERZ508009 | MGnify/ENA primary metagenome ERZ508009 (study PRJEB26167, sample SAMN06115396) | human gut metagenome | host: Homo sapiens | place: China:Guangxi | collected 2016-06-08...
ACAACCGTCTCTACGCCGCTTTCGGCTGGGACGTTCCGGTATACGTGCACTGCCCGTTGATTACGAACGAAGAGCATAAGAAGCTGAGCAAGAGGAGCGGTCATGCGTCCTACGAGGATCTGATCGAGCAGGGTTTCATCTCCGAGGCTGTAGTGAACTACGTGGCACTGCTGGGATGGTCTCCGGTGGACAACCGTGAGATTTTCTCTCTGGCAGAGTTAATAAAGGAATTCGATTACCATAATATCAGCAAGTCTCCGGCCGTATTCGATATGACGAAGTTAAAATGGATGAACGGCGAGTACTTAAAGGTGATGGATGCAGACCGCTTCTATGAGCTGGCAGAGCCGTACTTAAAGGCTGCCATCACCAAAGAACTGGATCTGAAGAAAATCGCAGGTATGGTCAAGACCCGTATCGAGATCTTCCCGGACATTGCTGCACAGGTAGATTTCTTCCAGGAGCTGCCGGAGTACGATGTGGCAATGTACACCCATAAGAAGATGAAGACCAACTCTGAGAACTCCCTGGAGGTATTAAACGATGTGCTGCCAATCCTCGAAGCACAGGAGGACTTCACCAACGACGCTCTTTACGCTGCATTATCCGCATACGTATCCGAGAAAGGCTACAAGACCGGTTTTGTAATGTGGCCGATCCGTACCGCGGTATCTGGCAAGCAGATGACTCCGGCTGGCGCAACCGAGATCATGGAAGTGCTGGGCAAGGAAGAGTCTCTGGCCCGGATCCGCAAGGGTATTGAGATGCTGAGCGCAGTGAACGCGTAAAAAGTTGTACACGGTATCCGCGTCGGATGCTTTCGTGAGGAAGACATCTCATGCGGATTGAAGGAAGAAAGGAACCGCATACATGGCGTTTCATGAATCACAGCTGCAGGCAATCCATCATCAGGAAGGTCCGATGATGGTGCTTGCAGGACCGGGATCCGGCAAAACCACCGTCATTACCCACCGGGTGAAATATCTGGTGGAGCAATGCGGTGTGGAGCCGGGCAGCATCCTGGTGATTACATTTACAAAAGCCGCTGCGCAGGAAATGCGGCAGCGATTTGAAAAGCTGACGGAGGGGCGCAGGCTCCCCGTCAGCTTTGGTACGTTTCACGCGGTGTTTTTCGCGATCTTAAAGCGGGCCTACCGCTATGACGCGTCGAATATCGCCCAGGATGAGCAGCGTACCCGGATTATCCGGGAACTGGTGGACAAGCTTCAGATGGATGTGGAGGATGAGGCGGAATTTACATCCCAGATCCTTTCCGAGATCAGCCTGGTAAAAGGCGAGATGATGAACCTGGATTACTACTATTCCAAGAACTGCTCGGAAGAACTGTTCAAAAAGCTGTACCAGGGCTACGAGAAGGCCATGGTGGACAAAGGACTTCTGGATTTCGATGACATGCTGGTACTCTGTTACGAGCTGTTCACCCAGCGCAAGGACATCCTGGCGGCGTGGCAGAATAAGTACCAGTACATCCTGATCGATGAATTTCAGGACATCAACCGGGTACAATATGAGATAGTCCGGATGTTGGCAGCGCCCCGGAACAATCTGTTTATTGTGGGCGATGATGACCAGTCCATCTACCGGTTTCGCGGCGCGAAGCCGGAGATCATGCTGGGTTTTGAGAAAGACTATCCCCGGGCAAAACAGACGCTTTTGGGGATAAACTACCGCTCCACCTCGAATATTGTGGATGCCGCAGGAAAACTGATCCGCCACAACAAGACCCGGTTTGACAAAGAAATCCGGGCGGCAAGAGGCGCAGGAAAGCCGGTGACCACCTCTGGTTTTGCCGATGCCCAGACCGAGACCCGCATGATCGTCAAGGAAATTCAGGATTATGTGCGGATGGGCTATTCCTATTCGGACATTGCGGTGCTTTATCGCACCAATATGGAGCCGCGCCTTCTTATGGAACGGCTCATGGAGTACAACATCCCATTCCAGATGCGGGATGCACTGCCAAACATCTACGAACACTGGATCACCCAGGATCTTCTGACCTACATCCGCATGGCGGCGGATCCGCTGGCGGAAAAACACCAGGCAAAGCGGGCCGATGCCCTGCGCATCATCAACCGGCCAAAACGCTACATCAGCCGGGAGGCACTGGACGGGCAGATCATCTCCTGGGACAGCGTGAAATCCTGGTATAAGGCGAAAAACTGGATGGTGGAGCGGATCGAGGATCTGGAATATGATCTGAAAATTCTAAAGAAGCTGGCACCGGTGGCGGCGGTGAACTATATTCGCAAGGCCATCGGCTATGACGAATATCTGAAGGATTACGCGCAGTACCGGCGCATGAAGCCGGAGGAACTGTTTGAACTGGCGGACCAGATCCAGGAGAGCGCGTCAGGCTACAAGACGATGGATGCCTGGCTTCTTCATATGGAAGAATACGGGGAGCAGTTAAAGCAGCAGGCCCAGAACCGGGGTGAGCGGGACTTAGACTGTGTGGCTCTCATGACCATGCACAGCTCCAAGGGCCTGGAATTTCCAATCGTCTACCTCATGGATGCCAACGAGCGGGTGACTCCTCATCATAAGGCTGTGCTGGAAGCAGATCTGGAGGAAGAGCGGCGGATGTTTTATGTGGCCATGACCCGGGCCAAAGACCGGCTCCACGTGTATTATACGAAAGAGCGGTACGGAAAGCCCCAGGAACGGTCACGGTTTATTGATGAATACCTGTATCCCGATGGCGCACCGCCCGGGGAGTTCAGGCCTGGGCCGCAGCAGAATGGAGCTGCGGGAAGCTATAACAGAAAGGCGGTGCGGTGATGGAGAAAAACAGACAGGGTCTGCTTCACATTTATTGCGGTGACGGCAAGGGAAAAACCTCTGCAGCCGTGGGAATGGCGGTCCGTGCAGCAGGCTGTGGCATGAAAGTCCTGTTGAAACGTGGCTACGTTGCCATTATTTCCTGCTTTATCACTATTCCGTTACCCGCTATCGCAGGTGAGTATTTCAATCCTCACCTGCTGGAGGTCAATGAAACCGGTACAACGGCCGTCGACCTGAGCTATATTTCCCAGGAAACCGTCCCGCCGGGCGAATATAACCTTGATGTTTATATTAACGACGAATTTATTGCTTCCGAATCAATCAGCTTCACGCAACAGAGTGAAGATCGTGACGCTTCTTCACCCTGTATCAGCGTCGCGCATCTGAAAGCGTGGTCAATCAAAACGGAAAATTATCCCGAGCTCACGGTCGCGGGTTCCCGCTGTGCCCGACTATCCGCAATCCCTGGATGGGGAACCACGGTATTACTTTCACAACAGCGCATTGATTTTAACGTGCCTCAGGTTGCGGTGATGCATCATCCGCGGGGATATGTCCCTGAAAGCCGATGGCAACAGGGCATTAACGCAGGGCTGCTCAACTATAGTCTCTCCGGGCAAAAGACCGATCCGCGGCACGGCGGCGAAGCGACGTCCAGCCAGTTTGTGAGCCTGCAGCCGGGTTTAAACGTCGGGCCGTGGCGTTTACGGAACTACAGTACTCTCAACCATAATGATGACGGCAACCAGTGGGACTCGGTCTACAGCTATATTTCACGTGATATCCAGGCCCTGAAAGGCCAGCTGATCCTGGGCCAGACCTATACGTCATCAAGCGTGTTCGACAGTATTAGCTTCACCGGGCTACAGCTGAACTCAGATAAAGAGATGCTGCCGGATAGCATGAATGGTTTTGCGCCGGTCATTAAAGGCATCGCCCGCACCACCGCCGACGTGACGGTTTATCAGAACGGATACAGCATTTATAAAACAACGGTTCCCCCTGGCGCGTTTGAAATAAACGATCTTTACCCAACCGGGAGCGCGGGCGATCTGAATGTGACGGTAAAAGAGTCCGATGGCAGTGAACAGAGCTTTGTGGTGCCTTTTGCTTCGCTGGCGATTTTGCAGCGCGAGGGCCAGATAGATTACGCCCTGAGCAGCGGTAAAACGCGTTCGGGGAGTTCCGGCGGAAAAGAATATAGCTTCCTGCAATCTAACATTGCCTGGGGAGCATCGAGCAACGTCACGCTGTATAGCGGTTTTCAGCAGCTGGAGAACAAATACAGTAATGTTATCCTGGGCGCCGGGCTTAACCTGGGCACGATCGGCGCGCTCTCCCTCGATGCGTCCCAGTCCCGGGCGGATATAAAAGAGACGCCAACGTCGAATCACACGTCATCCAGCGAAGGGCAATCTTATCGCGTGCGCTTTAGCAAAGATATTCCGCACACGGGAACCAACTTCTCCGTTGCCGGGTATCGTTATTCAACCCATGGCTATTATTCTCTGCAGAATTTTATTGATAGGTCGAATGCGCATAGCGGGTGCTGTTCATCAACGGGGCGGACTAAAGATCGTTTTGACGCTTCAGCCTCTCAGACTCTCTCAGGGTATGGTTCACTCTCCTTCTCTTTGGTCAGTGAATCTTATTGGGATAATTCACGCATGGAGTCGTTGGGCGTGAGCTACAGCAATACCATTGGCCGCATTTCCTATTTCATTAACTACTCCTATAGTCGAAATGTCCAGAGTTCAGGCCAGAATAGCGATAGTTCTCAGATCAGCGATAACCTTATTTCACTCACGGTGAGCGTGCCTTTTGGTGCGGATATCTCGGCCAGCTACAATATGAACAGCAGCCGGATGGGCGACACGACCCATAGCCTGGGTTTAAGCGGTTCGGCTTTTGCGGACCGTTCTCTGAACTGGAATATGCAGGAGGGTTACAATGCCAGCGCTAAAAGGACTTCCGGCAACGTCAATCTCAACTATCAGGGTTCAAAAGGTGAAGTCACCGCGGGATACGGGTATGACAGCTATAGCGCCCACTATAATTACTCGCTACGCGGTGGGATGCTGGCCCATTCCAGTGGAATAACGCTGTCACGCTATCTGGGCGAAAGCGTTGCGCTGGTTGAAGCGCCTGGCGTCAGCAATATTGCGGTGCGCGGGCAGACTAACGTGATGACCGACTCTGCCGGATACGCCGTTGTACCCTTCGTACGGCCCTACCATGAAAATAATCTCTCTCTTGATGAACAGCAGGTCTCGGGAGCGGAAATCGATAATATTGCCAAAACGGTGGTCCCGACGCGCAATGCGATTGTAAAAGTTAAATATAATACCTGGATTGGCTATAAGGCGATGATGACTTTGCGTTTTAATAATAAAGAGGTCCCTTTTGGCGCCGTTATTACATTAGATGATGCAAGCCAGCAACCTCAAGAAAAACGCAGCACTATCGTAGGGGATTCCGGACAGGCCTATCTGACCGGGCTATCTGAAAAAGGCCGGTTATTTGTGAAGTGGGGTGATAGCAAAAATAGCCAATGCTATGTTAACTATGATTTATCCACCAATAAATCGGTTGATGATATCGTTTTTTATGCAGCGGATTGCCGATGATGAATAACTGGATGATTGCCTTGATACATAAATTAAGAATGGAATTAATGAGGGTAAATAATGGCGGGCGATTAATGAAATCGTTCGGGGTATTTATTATCACTATCGGACTTGCGTTGATGTTTGTAAGGCCAGCCTGGGCTTATGACGCCAATAGTACTGTTAATTTCAATATCACCGGTAAGATTGAAGAGCCCGTATGTGAGGTATCGGTAAAACCCTCCAGCGCTATCGATTTAGGAACGGTTTCCTATCAAAGTTTGAGCGGTAAACCGGGCGCGAGTAGCGCGGCTAAGATAGTTTCAATCGCCTTTGATAATTGCTCAACGGGTACGGCGTCAGTGACGCTAATGTTTAGCGGTATTGTATTTGTTGGCAACGATATCAATGTATATATGAATGAGCTTTTTTCTGGTGCTCAGGACGTGTGGCTACAGTTGCAAAGCGCGGTGGACCAGAAAAACCTGGGACCAGGTGATAGCTATACCTATTTTTTCACTGATGGCGCTGAACATGTTTTTAATATGATCGCAAGAATGTATACGCCGAATGGTCGGGTGACGGCGGGCAGTGTCTCCTATACGGTCACGTTCAATGTTGCCTATAAATGATCTATTTTCGCCAGGGAAGAACTATGAAGACGTTAATTTTATTGCTGCTGGCCTGCTTATTACCGGCTTACAGTTGGGCATGCCAAACGGGTGCAAACTCGGGCGATATCGCTTTAACTAATTTACCTCCACAGATACTGGTTAATGCCGGTAGCTACTCGGCGGGGACCATCCTTTATGATTCAGGGCAGATAACGCATCCAACCACCTCCATTACGGATTGTCGGGGTTGGTTATATGCACTGTTCGGATGGAGCTCGGGGAATGCGGGCACCTTAGTGGGGGATAACATCTACTCGACCTCCGTGCAGGGTATCGGTATTCGCGTCAAATTCTGGCTCAATATCACGGGTGAATATGGTGGTGATAACGATGATTTTAATGCTGACTACAGCGTTCATCATATCGGTGATGCAGACTTGTATCTGGGAAAACCTAATGGATCTTTTGATGACAAGGCAAGCACATATTATGCGCCAACGTACCAGGTCCAGCTTGTGGCAACGGGGGGAGCTATTGCCAGTAACAGCACGCTGACGCTGGCCGATCCGATTTCCACGGTTTCTATTCTGGATCTTGACGGAACGATGGCTATTTCCCAGCTGCACGTGACGGGCTCGACAAAAATCCAGCTGACCCCGATGGGGTGTTCGGTTGATTCGACCGCGCTGAATTTCCAAATGGGCTCAGTGAAAACAAGTGAGTTTAATCTTTCTAACAAAGCTGGCTCAGCTCAGCAAACGCTGACCCTAACCTGTGAGCCGGGAACATTCGTGGCGATGCGCGTTACGGCGCCAGAAGCGGAGGGTGATAATTCCGATCATACCGTTATTGCGTTAACGTCCGGCGAAAACGTAGCGACCGGCGTTGGAGTACAGCTGAATCTTTATAACACACCATTAATCGTGAATAATGCAATCTACAGGGTATTTTCAGAATCGAAAAGAACGACTGTGACCAACCCCGGCTCGGAGGCCAGCTATACAATATTCACCGATCCTGATAATCCCGGCGGGGCGGCGGCATCGAACGTCCTGACGTTTACCGCGAACTATTACAAAACCGGATCTAACGTGACGCCAGGCACCGCGAATGCGAGCGGAACGATAACCTTTATCTACCAATAAAATATTCCCCGACCGGCAGGCCGGGGAACGGGCAATGATTAATGCGCCTGGCCTTTCTCGATGCCGATACCGGTCTGCGAACGGATAAACTGAGCGCGGAACAGCTCGCGCTCGCGCGCGCCTTCCGCTGAGCTATCGGTGGCGGAGAAGAACCAGATACCGATAAAGGCCACGGCGATAGAGAACAGCGCCGGATATTCATACGGGAATATCGCCTTCTCGTGACCGAGGATCTGTACCCAGATTGTTGGGCCGAGGATCATCAGAATCACCGCGGTCAGCAGACCCAGCCAGCCGCCAATCATCGCCCCGCGGGTGGTCAGTTTCGACCAGTACATCGACAGCAGGATAATCGGGAAGTTACAGCTGGCGGCGATGGAGAACGCGAGGCCGACCATAAAGGCGATGTTCTGATTCTCGAACAGGATGCCCAGCAGAATCGCCACCACGCCGAGGATCAGCACGGTAATCTTCGACACCTTCAGCTCCTGTCGCTCGGTCGCCCCTTTACGGAACACGTTCGCATACAGGTCGTGAGAGACCGCCGACGCGCCAGCCAGCGTCAAGCCAGCGACCACCGCCAGAATAGTGGCGAAGGCCACGGCGGAGATAAAGCCGAGGAACAGGTTACCGCCGACCGCGTCCGCCAGATGCACCGCCGCCATATTGTTACCGCCGATAAGCTGACCGGCCGCGTCTTTGAACGCCGGATTCGCCCCCACCAGCATGATGGCGCCGAAGCCGATGATAAAGGTCAGAATATAGAAGTAGCCCATAAAGCCGGTGGCGTAGAACACGCTCTTACGCGCTTCTTTGGCGTCGCTCACGGTGAAGAAGCGCATCAGAATATGCGGCAGACCCGCGGTGCCGAACATCAGCCCGAGGCCTAGCGATAGCGCCGATATCGGGTCTTTCACCAGTCCGCCGGGGCTCATAATCGCCGAGCCTTTCGGGTGGACCGCCATCGCTTCGGTGAACAGATTATTGAAGCTGAAGCCGACGTGCTTCATCACCATAAAGGCCATAAAGCTGGCGCCGAACAGCAGCAGGACGGCTTTGATAATCTGCACCCATGTGGTGGCGAGCATGCCGCCAAAGAGGACGTAAAGCACCATCAGCACGCCGACCAGCACGACCGCAACGTGGTAGTTGAGGCCGAACAGCAGCTGGATAAGCTTACCCGCGCCGACCATCTGGGCTATCAAATAGAGCGCCACCACTACCAGCGAACCGCAGGCGGAGAGGGTGCGGATCGGCCCCTGCTTAAGACGATAGGACGCTACGTCGGCAAACGTGTAGCGGCCGAGGTTACGCAGGCGTTCGGCGATAAGAAACAGAATAATCGGCCAGCCGACGAGGAAACCGAGCGAGTAGATCAGCCCATCGTAGCCGGAGGTGTAAACCAGCGCGGAAATGCCGAGGAACGAGGCCGCCGACATAAAATCGCCGGCAATCGCCAGCCCGTTCTGGAAACCGGTGATATTGCCGCCCGCGGTGTAGTAATCGCTGCGCGAACGTACGCGTTTTGAGGCCCACCAGGTGATATAGAGCGTCAGGGCGACGAAAATCAGGAACATGATAATCGCCTGCCAGTTGGTCGGCTGGCGCTGTACCGCGCCGGTGAGAGCATCCGCGGCATTGGCGGTAAAAGGGAGCGTGGCGGCGAGCGCCGTCAGGACTTTCTTCATGATACTTTAACCTCGCTGAGAATGCTCTTCGTCAGCCGATCAAATTCACCATTTGCCCGCCAGACGTATATTCCGGTTAATACGAAAGAGATAACGATCACGCCGATACCAATCGGAATACCCCGGGTGACGCTGGTTCCCGCATGCAGCGGCGTGCCCAGCCAGCCGGGGGCGAAGGCGATAAGCAGAATAAAGCCCACATAAATCACCAGCATAATCAGTGACAGGATGGCGGCAAACCTTTGCCGGGCTGCAACAAGCTCCTTAAAATGCGCACTATTTTCTATCCGCTGACAAATCTGTTCGTTCATCGTAGCGTCTCCAGAGGTTCCCTTTCGTCATTCACGCGCCGGTCGTCGGCAACACTCATCCGCCCGGCAGTTAACTGTCGGGAATCAGCCTGTTTACCGCTTTCCTGCTACCTGAAATCCTTGGGGAGTCGTAATTATATCCTCTCCCCTGGTGGGGAGAGGGTGTAGGGGATCGTTGGTTTACGATGGCATAGCGATGGCCTGCTTCTCTTCGAGCAGTTTTTCCACCACGCCAGGATCGGCAAGCGTTGAGGTATCGCCGAGGTTACTGGTATCGCCCGCAGCAATTTTGCGCAGAATGCGGCGCATGATTTTGCCCGAACGGGTTTTCGGTAACGAATCGGTCCAGTGCAGCACGTCCGGCGTCGCCAGCGGGCCAATCTCTTTACGTACCCAGTTGCGCACCTCGGCGTACAGCTCCGGCGTCGGCTCTTCGCCATGGTTGAGGGTCACGTAGGCGTAGATGGCCTGGCCTTTGATGTTATGCGGAATGCCGACCACCGCCGCTTCGGCGATTTTCGGATGCGACACCAGCGCCGATTCAATTTCGGCGGTACCCAGACGGTGGCCGGAAACGTTCAGCACGTCATCGACGCGGCCGGTGATCCAGTAGTAGCCATCTTCGTCACGGCGCGCGCCGTCGCCGCTGAAGTACATATTTTTAAAGGTGGAGAAGTAGGTCTGTTCGAAGCGTTCGTGGTCGCCAAACAGCGTGCGCGCCTGGCCCGGCCAGGAATCGGCGATCGCCAGGTTCCCCTCGGTCGCGCCTTCCAGCGGCGCGCCTTCGTTATCCACCAGCACCGGCTGGACGCCGAAGAAGGGACGCGTGGCGGAACCGGCCTTCAGCTCGATAGCGCCGGGCAGCGGGGTGATCATAAAGCCGCCGGTTTCGGTCTGCCACCAGGTGTCCATCACCGGGCACTTCTCGTTGCCGATCTTTTTCCAGTACCACTCCCAGGCTTCCGGGTTAATCGGTTCGCCGACGGAGCCGAGAATGCGCAGGGAAGAGCGGTCGGTGCCTTCGATGGCCTTATCGCCCTCCGCCATCAGCGCGCGGATCGCCGTAGGGGCGGTATAAAGAATGTTGACCTGATGCTTATCGACCACCTGGCACATACGCGCCGGGGTTGGCCAGTTCGGTACGCCTTCGAACATCAGCGTCGTCGCGCCGCAGGCCAGCGGGCCGTACAGCAGGTAGCTGTGGCCGGTGACCCAGCCGACGTCGGCGGTACACCAGTAGATGTCGCCCGGATGGTAGTCGAACACGTATTTAAAGGTCGAGGCCGCATAGACCAGGTAGCCGCCGGTGGTGTGCAGCACGCCTTTTGGCTTACCGGTGGAACCGGAGGTATAAAGGATGAACAGCGGATCTTCGGCGTTCATCTCTTCAGGCTGGTGTTCCGCGCTGGCTTTCTCAATCAGATCGCTCCACCACAGGTCGCGCCCCTCCTGCCAGTCGATTTTGCCGCCGGTACGCTTGAGCACCACCACGTTTTCGATACTTTTGACATTCGGATTTCTCAACGCGTCGTCGACGTTCTTCTTCAGCGGGATCGCGCGGCCGGCGCGCAGCCCTTCATCCGAGGTGATCACCAGGCGAGAGTTGGAATCGATGATACGGCCGGCGACCGCCTCCGGCGAGAAGCCGCCGAAAATGACCGAATGGATAGCGCCGATGCGCGCGCAGGCCAGCATGGCCACCGCCGCTTCCGGCACCATCGGCATATAGATAGCCACGACATCGCCCTTTTTAATGCCCAGCTCGAGCAGGACGTTGGCAAAGCGGCAGACATCGCGATGTAGCTCGCGATAAGTGATGTTTTTGCTCTGGCTGGCATCGTCGCCTTCCCAGATGATGGCCGTCTGGTCGCCGCGCTCCGCCAGATGGCGATCGAGGCAGTTGGCGGCAAGGTTCAGCGTACCGTCTTCATACCACTTAATGGAAATATTGCCCGGCGCGAACGAGGTGTTTTTCACGCGCGTATAGGGTTTTATCCAGTCAAGGATTTTGCCCTGCTCGCCCCAGAAGGCGTCAGGTTCGGTGACGGACTGCTGATACTGCGCCTGGTACTGTTCCGGGTTAATCAGGCAACGCTCCGCAATATTAGCGGGAATAGAGTGTTTATGTATTTGGCTCATGGCTTTTTTTCTCCTGTAGGTTGTTAAATATATGTCAAATAAACGTTAATAGTAGGGGCTTTGGCGGCTTTGTTTGCTATTTGGGGGGCAGATCACGCAATAATTAAATTGAATGAAAAGCAATCAAATGAAACTTTGATATGAAATAATTTCTGAAGTGGATTTATAGAAAATGAATATATTAAATATTTTTTATAACAAATACTTATGCAACATAAGGTGGGGATATTAGCGGGTTTATGCATAAAACCAGAGTAAACCGCTGTTCTTAAAGACTTGCGCAGCATGCCGTGCAAATGATACTGATATTGCGCGTTAAATAACCCTATAAAGCAACGCAACACAATTCATACCCCTTTCAGTGGGTGCCATTACCTCCCGGAATGGCGCTTTTCATCGAGGAAGTCTGTAGTGAAGAAAAAAACAAAAGTCAGCCTGGCCTGGCAAATTTTGCTGGCTCTGGTGCTGGGCATACTTCTGGGCAGTTACCTGCATTACCATGCCGAAAGCCGTGACTGGTTAATCTCAAACCTGCTGACCCCGGCAGGCGATATCTTTATCCATCTGATTAAAATGATCGTCGTACCGATCGTCATTTCGACCCTGGTGGTCGGTATTGCGGGCGTGGGCGATGCGAAGCAGCTGGGCCGTATCGGCGCGAAGACCATTATCTATTTTGAAGTGATCACCACGGTGGCGATCGTGCTGGGGATTACTCTGGCTAACGTCTTCCAGCCGGGGAGCGGAATCGATATGTCGCAGCTGGCGGCGGTGGATATTTCGAAATATCAAAACACCACGGCGGAAGTGCAGAGCCACGCGCATGGCCTGATGGGCACGATCCTCTCGCTGGTCCCGACCAATATCGTGGCCTCAATGGCGAAAGGCGACATGCTGCCGATTATTTTCTTCTCGGTGCTGTTTGGTCTCGGCCTCTCCTCGCTGCCCGCTACCCACCGCGAACCGCTGGTGACGGTATTCCGTTCTATTTCTGAAACCATGTTCAAAGTGACGCACATGGTCATGCGCTATGCGCCGGTGGGCGTGTTCGCGCTGATTTCGGTGACCGTGGCGACCTTCGGCTTCGCCTCGCTGTGGCCGCTGGCGAAGCTGGTGATTCTGGTTTATTTCGCCATTCTGTTCTTTGCGCTGGTGGTATTAGGCATCGTGGCGCGGGTGTGCGGACTGAGCATCTGGACCCTGATCCGCATTCTGAAGGATGAGCTAATTCTGGCCTACTCTACCGCCAGCTCCGAGAGCGTGCTGCCGCGGATTATTGAGAAGATGGAAGCCTATGGCGCGCCGGCGTCAATCACCAGCTTCGTGGTGCCGACCGGCTACTCCTTTAACCTTGATGGCTCAACGCTGTATCAGAGCATTGCGGCGATCTTTATTGCCCAGCTGTACGGTATCGACCTCTCCATCTGGCAGGAAATTACCCTTGTGCTGACGCTGATGGTGACGTCGAAAGGGATTGCCGGCGTACCGGGCGTCTCCTTCGTGGTGCTGCTGGCGACGCTGGGCAGCGTGGGCATTCCGCTGGAAGGTCTGGCGTTTATCGCTGGCGTTGACCGTATCCTCGATATGGCGCGTACCGCGCTGAACGTGGTGGGCAACGCGCTGGCGGTGCTGGTGATCGCCAAATGGGAACACAAGTTTGACCGCAAAAAAGCGCTGGCGTACGAGCGTGAAGTGCTGGGAAAATTTGATAAAACGGCGCAATAAAACAGAAAGCCCGGTGACATCGCACCGGGCTTTTTCTTATCTTTTACTGATCCTGTCGAACTCTTCACAGCCGGTATCAAACCCCTCCTGACAGCTGACGTTGAGCCAGTGCAGCGCTTTCTGCTTGTTGGGTTCGATAAAGCCTTTTTCTCCCTGCTGGAAAAGCATCCCGGCCCAGTATTCAGCGTAGCCGGTGCGGGAGAGGGCAGAGCTCTCTTTAAAATACTGCGTCGCCTTTACGTCATCTTCCGGGGAATGAACGCCGCTGGCGTAGATAAGCCCCAGCAGCATCTGGGCGTCGACGGCTGAATCGCTTTCCGGATCCTGGGCGGCATGCTGTAACAGAGAGATGGCGTGCGGATAGTTCGGCGTACCGGCCTGCTGGTTCACCAGCACCCGGGCGAGGACTATTTCTCCCGCCCTGCTGCCGGTCTGCACCGACTTTTCCGCCAGCGCTTTCGCCTGGCGGTAGTCGGCCTGCTGCGGATTGCGGATTTTGAGCTGAGCCAGCAGCGCCAGCGCATCGCCGTCGCCCTTGTCTGCCGCTTTCTGCGCCCAGTATTCAGCCTGCGGAAAATCGCCGAAGCTGACGTAGGTATCCGCCAGGTAATACTGCGCGCGCGGATCGCCCGCTTCGGCCTGCGCTTTGTACTGGCTGCCGGGTTCCATGGCGCCTGCGGCGACGCTTGCTATCACCAGCAGTAAAGAGAGGTATTTCATTTTTTATTATCGGTAGAGGACATAGCGAGCAGTATAAAGGCAGGTGAAGGAGAAGAAAACGACGGGAACGAGTGGGGGATATGAACGTTTTACTCGAACAATCCGTGCCGTCTGTTTCCCGGGTTGCGGCGTAAACGCCTGACCCGGGCTACCGATTGTGTAGCCCGGACAGGTGCGAAGCACCGCCTCCGGGGAGGCGGCCTGATTAGCCCATCGCGCTTTCGCGCAGGCGGGTTTTCAGCTTATTGTACTCGTCAATCACGTACTGCTCGGCGGCCCGCTGGTCGGCAATCGGCTCAACGTTGACGGCGCAGTACTTGTACTCCGGCGTTTTGGTTATCGGGCTCAGGTTCTCGGAAACCAGCTCGTTACAGGCGCCAATCCACCACTGGTAGGTCATATAGACCGCCCCTTTGTTCGGACGATCGCTGACCTGCGCGCGGGTGATAATACGGCCCTTACGCGAGTTCACCCACACCAGCGCCTCATCCTCAATGCCCAGACGTTCGGCATCGGCGGTATTGATCTGCGCGTAGCCCGGTTCATCCGCCAGCGCGGCCAGCGCCGCACAGTTGCCGGTCATCGAGCGGCACGAGTAGTGGCCGACTTCACGCACCGTCGATAGCACCATTGGATACTCGTCGGTGAGTTTGTCAATTGGCGCGACCCAGTCGCAGGTGAAGAACTGCGCCAGACCGTTCGGGGTATCGAACTTCTCTTTAAACAGATAAGAGGTCCCCTGGTCGGCGTCGGACTCATCGCGGCACGGCCACATGACGTAGCCCAGCTCGCCCATTTTCTCGTAGGTGGCGCCGTAGAAATCCGGGCACAGATGACGCAACTCGTCCCAGATTTCCTGAGTGTTGTTGTAGTGCATCTTGTAACCCATCCGGGTGGCGATTTCGCTGATGATCTGCCAGTCGGTTTTCAGGTCCCACTTCGGCTCTACCGCTTTAAAGAAGCGCTGGAAGCCGCGGTCCGCTGCGGTATAAACGCCTTCGTGCTCTCCCCACGAGGTGGAGGGCAGGATAACGTCGGCCGCTGAGGCGGTTTTGGTCATGAAAATATCCTGGACGATAACCAGTTCCAGATCGTCGAAAGCCTTACGCACGGCGGACAGCTCGGCGTCGGTCTGGAGCGGATCTTCCCCCATGATGTACGCCGCCCGCACTTCGCCATGCGCCGCGCGGTGCGGCAGCTCGCTGATGCGGTAGCCGGTGTGCGCCGGCAGGCTGTCGACGCCCCAGGCTCTGGCGAACTTCTCGCGGTTTTCCGGGAATTTAACGTACTGATAGCCCGGATAGGTATCCGGCAGCGCGCCCATGTCGCAGGCGCCCTGAACGTTGTTCTGGCCGCGCACCGGGTTGACGCCGACGCTCGGCTTGCCGAGGTTGCCGGTGAGGATCGCCAGGCTGGTCAGCGAACGTACGGTCTCTACGCCCTGGTAGAACTGGGTGACGCCCATGCCCCACAGGATGGCGGCGGATTTCGCGCTGGCGTACATGCGGGCGCAGGCGCGGATCTCCTGGGCACTCACGCCGGTAATCTCTTCCACCGACTCCGGCGTATAGCCTTCGACGATTTTGCGATACTCTTCGAAGCCTTCGGAACGGCTGGCGACGAAGGATTTATCGTAGAGATCCTCTTCGATGATCACGTGTCCGATAGCGTTGAGCAGCGCGATATTCGAGCCGTTCTTCAGCGCAATGTGCATATCGGCGATGCGCGCGGTTTCGATTTTACGCGGATCGCAGACGATGATTTTCGCCCCATTGCGTTTGGCGTTAATCACGTGATTCGCCACAATAGGGTGTGAATCTGCCGGGTTATACCCGAAGATAAACACGAGATCGGTGTTGTCGATCTCGGTGATGGCATTACTCATAGCGCCGTTACCGACCGATTGGTGCAGACCTGCAACCGATGGGCCGTGTCAGACGCGAGCGCAGCAGTCGACGTTATTGGTACCAATAACGGCGCGCGCGAATTTTTGCATCACATAGTTGGTTTCGTTACCCGTGCCGCGGGACGAACCGGTAGTCTGAATCGCGTCCGGGCCATACTTCTCTTTAATGGCGCTGAGGCGAGTGGCGACGTAATCGAGCGCCTCATCCCAGGAGACGGATTCCAGCTTGCCGCCGCGCTGGCGACGGATCATCGGGGTTTTCAGGCGCGGGGTAAGGATCTGGGTATCGTTAATGAAGTCCCAGCCATAATAGCCTTTCAGACACAGGGTTCCCTGGTTGGTTTTCCCCTGTGCCGCCTCCGCCCGAACGATTTTGCCGTTATCGACCACCAGGTTGATTTTGCAACCTGATGCGCAATACGGGCAAACCGTGACGACTTTTTT
>ENA-UESL01000818-UESL01000818.1-human-gut-metagenome-genome-assembly--contig:-NODE-818-length-15888-cov-77.964329_pt1 | contig 15888 bp, 10 predicted proteins | sample MGYA00243008_ERZ508009 | MGnify/ENA primary metagenome ERZ508009 (study PRJEB26167, sample SAMN06115396) | human gut metagenome | host: Homo sapiens | place: China:Guangxi | collected 2016-06-08...
AAAGGAATTGACGGGGGCCCGCACAAGCGGAGGAACATGTGGTTTAATTCGATGATACGCGAGGAACCTTACCCGGGCTTAAATTGCAGATGAATTACGGTGAAAGCCGTAAGCCGCAAGGCATCTGTGAAGGTGCTGCATGGTTGTCGTCAGCTCGTGCCGTGAGGTGTCGGCTTAAGTGCCATAACGAGCGCAACCCTTATCGATAGTTACTAGCAGGTCATGCTGAGGACTCTATCGAGACTGCCGTCGTAAGATGTGAGGAAGGTGGGGATGACGTCAAATCAGCACGGCCCTTACGTCCGGGGCTACACACGTGTTACAATGGGGGGTACAGAAGGCAGCTACCCGGCGACGTGGTGCTAATCCCGAAAGCCTCTCTCAGTTCGGATTGGAGTCTGCAACCCGACTCCATGAAGCTGGATTCGCTAGTAATCGCGCATCAGCCACGGCGCGGTGAATACGTTCCCGGGCCTTGTACACACCGCCCGTCAAGCCATGGGAGCCGGGGGTACCTGAAGTGCGTAACCGCGAGGAGCGCCCTAGGGTAAAACTGGTGACTGGGGCTAAGTCGTAACAAGGTAGCCGTACCGGAAGGTGCGGCTGGAACACCTCCTTTCTGGAGAGGACGAAAGATCGAGAAGGTTTTTGTTCTTGTACTGCTGGTGTTGTTTATTCAAGATATGATTCCGTAATGATACGGAAGAGAGAAAGTAAGAAGCCGGGTCTAATTAAACAGACTAGGTTGAACTTAGTCCTATAGCTCAGTTGGTTAGAGCGCTACACTGATAATGTAGAGGTCGGCAGTTCAACTCTGCCTGGGACTACGAACGGAATCAAGTTCGGGGGATTAGCTCAGCTGGCTAGAGCATCTGCCTTGCACGCAGAGGGTCAACGGTTCGAATCCGTTATTCTCCACTCCGATACCGCAACCTAAGAGGCTTGCGTGTTATCAAACGATCTTTGACATGATGTACAGAAAAAAGTAAATTTAGTAAGAGCTAAAAGTATATATCGAACCATTGGGTTCATCTCCTTTCAAAGGAAATGATCCCTGGCGATAAAAGAAAGTAAATAAGGGCGCATGGCGGATGCCTTGGCTCTCGGAGGCGATGAAGGACGTGATAAGCTGCGATAAGCTTCGGGTAGGTGCAAATGACCTTTGATCCGAAGATTTCCGAATGGGACAACCCGGCATTCTGAAGGAATGTCATCCAACTTTGTTGGAGGCTAACGCAGGGAACTGAAACATCTTAGTACCTGCAGGAAAAGAAAATAAATAATGATTCCCCTAGTAGTGGCGAGCGAACGGGGATTAGCCCAAACCACCCATGTTACGGCATGTGTGGGGTTGTAGGACCACGCTCTCGCAAGACAGTTATTGAGAAGAAACGGCTGGAAAGTCGTGCCATAGACGGTGATAGCCCGGTATTCTAAGGTAACCGAAGCGTAGTGGTATCCTGAGTAGCGCGGAGCACGAGGAATTCTGCGTGAATCAGCCGGGACCATCCGGTAAGGCTAAATACTCCCGAGAGACCGATAGTGAACCAGTACTGTGAAGGAAAGGTGAAAAGCACTTCGAACAGAAGAGTGAAATAGTTCCTGAAACCATGCGCCTACAAGCGGTCGGAGCTCTTATGAGTGACGGCGTGCCTTTTGCATAATGAACCTACGAGTTACTTTTTCCGGCAAGGTTAAGGGTCTTGAGACCTGCAGCCGAAGCGAAAGCGAGTCTTAACAGGGCGTTCAGTCGGAAGGAGTAGACGCGAAACCAAGTGATCTACCCTTGGGCAGGTTGAAGGATGGGTAACACCATCTGGAGGACCGAACCAATAAGCGTTGAAAAGCTTCTGGATGACCTGAGGGTGGGGGTGAAAGGCTAATCAAACTTGGAGATAGCTCGTACTCCCCGAAATGCATTTAGGTGCAGCCTTGACTTATACTGGCATGAGGTAGAGCGACTGATAAGATGCGAGGGCTTCACCGCCTATCAAGTCTTGACAAACTCCGAATGCGTGTCAGTTCTATGTCAGGAGTGAGGGCATGGGTGCTAAGGTCCATGTCCTAAAGGAGAACAATCCGGACCAACAGCTAAGGTCCCGAAATGAATACTAAGTTGAACTAACGAAGTCAGATTGCTAAGACAGCTAGGATGTTGGCTTGGAAGCAGCCATTCATTTAAAGAGTGCGTAACAGCTCACTAGTCGAGGAGTTTGGCGTGGATAATAATCGGGCATTAAGTGTTTTACCGAAGCTATGGGATCAGTAATGATCGGTAGGGGAGCATTCCACTCTGCGTTGAAGGTGAAGCGTGAGCTTTGCTGGAGCGTGTGGAAAAGCAAATGTAGGTATAAGTAACGATAAAGGGGGTGAGAAACCCCCTCGCCGAAAGACTAAGGTTTCCTGATCAACGCTAATCGGATCAGGGTTAGTCGGGTCCTAAGGCTCAGCCGAACGGCGAGGCCGATGGCAGAACCGGTTAATATTCCGGTACTACCTCAAGGAGTGACGTGGAGACGGAGCAGTGACAGTGCCGCGGACTGACGGAATAGTCCGTTAAAGGGTGTAGATGTTGATTCCTGCAGGCAAATCCGCAGGAAGAGTCGAACCTGATAGTATGGAGCGTCCTTCGGGACAATCCAATAGTGCATGTAAACATACTCCCGAGAAAATCCGCTAAACTTAATCCTTGTGGTACCCGTACCGCAAACGGACACACGTAGTCGGGTTGAATATACTAAGGCGCTTGAGTGATTCACGGTTAAGGAACTAGGCAAACTGACCCTGTAACTTCGGGATAAAGGGTCCTCAGGGTGACTTGAGGCGCAGAGAATCGGTCCAGGCAACTGTTTAACAAAAACACAGGGCTGTGCAAAATAGAAAGATGAAGTATACAGCCTGACACCTGCCCGGTGCTGGAAGGTTAAGAGGAGATGTCATCGCAAGAGAAGCATTGAATTGAAGCCCCAGTAAACGGCGGCCGTAACTATAACGGTCCTAAGGTAGCGAAATTCCTTGTCGGGTAAGTTCCGACCTGCACGAATGGTGTAATGATCTGGACGCTGTCTCAACCGTGAGCTCAGTGAAATTGTAGTATCGGTGAAGATGCCGATTACCCGCGATGGGACGAAAAGACCCCGTGAACCTTTACTATAGCTTAACATTGAATTTGGGTAATTGATGTGTAGGATAGGCCGGAGACTTTGAAGCAGGCACGCCAGTGTTTGTGGAGTCGCTGTTGAAATACGGCCCTTTGGTTATTTGAGTTCTAACTCGCTGATGCGAGGACACTGTTTGGTGGGTAGTTTGACTGGGGTGGTCGCCTCCAAAAGCGTAACGGAGGCTTCTAAAGGTGCCCTCACGACGATTGGTAACCGTCGGCAGAGTGTAATGGCATAAGGGCGCTTGACTGGGAGACTTACAAGTCGATCAGGTAGGAAACTAGAGCATAGTGATCCGGTGTTTCTGTATGGAAAGGACATCGCTCAAAGGATAAAAGGTACTCCGGGGATAACAGGCTGATCCCTCCCAAGAGCTCATATCGACGGAGGGGTTTGGCACCTCGATGTCGGCTCGTCACATCCTGGGGCTGGAGAAGGTCCCAAGGGTTGGGCTGTTCGCCCATTAAAGTGGCACGCGAGCTGGGTTCAGAACGTCGTGAGACAGTTCGGTCTCTATCTATCGTGGGCGTATGAAATTTGCGTGGCTCTGACACTAGTACGAGAGGACCGTGTTGGACTGACCTCTGGTTTACCGGTTGTGCCGCCAGGTGCATTGCCGGGTATCTAAGTCGGGATTGGATAAGTGCTGAAAGCATCTAAGTACGAAGCCAGCCACAAGATTAGATTTCTCAGGGTCGTTGTAGACTACAACGTTGATAGGATGCAGGTGTACAGGCAGCGATGTCATAGCCGAGCATTACTAATTGCCCGTCCACTTTTTGCCTTCCGTGTATGGAGGTATATACGTTCAGCAATATATGGACACTTTACTTTTTTCTCATCATGTCTGCCTTATTCAGGTGACTACAGCACCGGGGTTCCACCTCTTCCCATTCCGAACAGAGAAGTTAAGCCCGGTCACGCCGATGGTACTGCGTAACAGTGGGAGAGTAGGTAGTCGCCGTTTTCAGAAGAAGCCTCCGTGTCTGATAAGGATACGGAGGCTTTGTTCGTTTTTGGCGGTCTCATAAACTTTTCTTATATTTGCGCCGAACTAATTTTATATCAACGTTTAAAGCAAATTGAAAGTATGAAGACTAAAGTTTTATTGGCTGCCGTTGCGGTAGCGTTTTCTTTCGCAGTGACATCTTGTGGCAACAAAAAGGCTGCAGATTCTAATGCAACTGAGGCAGATTCTTGCTGTGCTGCAAAAACAGAACAAGTATGTGACTCTGCAAAGGCATGTTGCCAGGCTGCTGATTCAGCAGCGTGTCCTAAGGCTGCATGTGATGGTGCCAAGTGTGACAAACCTTGTGAGAAGAAGTAATTCAGAACTTGTATTGAACTGAAGAATAAGGAAAGGCGTACCTTGAGGTACGCCTTTTTTTGTGATATATTTCAGCGATAAATGAATACAAACTTATAAAATGATATTTTTTATCGGAAAAAAGTAACGAATTTGTTTGTGTGGTACGAAATAATATCTACCTTTGCAACGTCAAAACAAAAAAGAAGATGATTCAGAACTTTACATATATTCTACTGTGTGGTATTATTATTCTACTGGCAAAGTTTAGTGGAAGTGAGTGCTGTGCATAAATATATGTAAGATATAACAATATACGAAAGCCTTTCTCACTTCCCTGTGTGAAAGGCTTTTTTTATGGAATATGAATTTATAAATACAATGAAGCGATGAGTGATAAATTATTTATTTTCGACACAACGCTCCGCGATGGCGAGCAGGTTCCGGGATGCCAGTTGAATACAGTGGAAAAGATTCAGGTGGCAAGGCAACTGGAAGCGCTGGGCGTGGATGTGATTGAGGCGGGATTCCCTATTTCGAGTCCGGGTGACTTTAACTCGGTGATTGAGATTTCCAAAGCTGTGACGTGGCCTACGATTTGCGCCTTGACACGTGCCGTACAGAAAGATATTGACGTGGCGGCGGAAGCTCTGCAATTTGCCAAGCATAAACGTATTCATACCGGTATCGGTACTTCCGACTCGCACATCAGATATAAATTCAATTCCAACCGCGAGGAGATTATCGAACGTGCCGTAGCGGCAGTGAAGTATGCCCGCCGTTATGTAGAGGATGTCGAATTCTATGCCGAAGATGCCGGACGCACGGATAACGAATACCTGGCGCGTGTGGTGGAAGCCGTTATCAAAGCGGGTGCTACGGTGGTGAATATTCCCGATACCACCGGTTACTGCCTTCCCGGTGAGTATGGTGCGAAGATAAAATATCTGATGGAGCATGTGGACGGCATTCATAACGCTGTCATCTCCACGCATTGCCACAACGACCTGGGGATGGCTACTGCCAATACAATGGCAGGTGTGCTGAACGGCGCCCGCCAGGTGGAAGTTACTATCAACGGTATCGGCGAACGTGCCGGAAATACTTCGCTCGAAGAGGTGGCTATGATTATCAGATGTCATAAGGATATTGATATTGAAACCAATATCAACACGCAGAAGATTTACCCTACCAGCCGTATGGTATCCAGCCTGATGAATATGCCGGTGCAGCCTAACAAGGCAATCGTAGGCCGTAATGCCTTTGCGCACTCGTCGGGCATTCATCAGGACGGCGTATTGAAGAATGTGCAGACTTATGAGATTATCGACCCGCACGATGTGGGCATCGATGACAACTCTATCGTACTGACCGCCCGTAGCGGACGCGCTGCCTTGAAGAACCGCCTGCAGGTATTGGGCGTGTCTCTGGATCAGCAGAAACTGGATAAGATTTACGAAGATTTCCTGAAACTTGCCGATAAGAAGAAAGATATTAACGACGATGATATTCTGGTATTGGCAGGTGCGGACCGCTCGCAGAATCATCGTATCAAACTGGAATACTTGCAGGTGACGAGCGGCGTAGGTGTCCGTTCGGTAGCCAGCATCGGGCTGAACATTTCGGGTGAGAAGTTCGAGGCTGCCGCCAGCGGAAACGGTCCGGTAGATGCCGCAATCAAAGCCCTGAAGAAGATAATAGACCGCCACATGACGTTGAAGGAGTTTACCATTCAGGCCATCAGCAAGGGGAGTGATGATATGGGTAAGGTGCACATGCAGGTGGAATATGACAACCGTATCTACTATGGCTTCGGCGCCAATACGGATATTATAGCTGCGTCGGTGGAAGCGTATATAGACTGTATTAATAAATTTTAGCGGTTAGTGATTAGCGGTTAGTGATTAACGATTAGTGATTGATAATTTGTAATTAATACTTATTCTGATGAATACATTATTTGATAAAATTTGGGATGCCCACGTTGTACAGAAGGTGGAAGACGGCCCTACACAACTTTACATAGACAGGCTTTATTGCCATGAAGTGACCAGCCCGCAGGCTTTTGCCGGATTGCGTGCCAGGGGAATCAAGTGTTTCCGTCCGGAAAAGATATTCTGCATGCCCGACCATAATACGCCGACGCACGACCAGGATAAACCTATCGAAGACCCCGTGTCAAAGACGCAGGTGGATACGCTTGCCAAGAATGCGGAAGATTTCGGACTGGAGCATTTCGGCATGATGGACAAGAAGAACGGCATTATCCATGTGGTGGGTCCGGAACGCGGGCTGACCTTGCCGGGCATGACGATTGTATGCGGTGACTCGCATACGTCCACTCACGGCGCAATGGGGGCGGTGGCTTTCGGCATCGGTACGAGCGAAGTGGAGATGGTGATGGCTTCGCAGTGTATTCTGCAAACCCGTCCCAAGACGATGCGCATTACCGTAGACGGCAAATTGGGTAAAGGGGTGACCGCCAAAGATGTGGCGCTCTATATGATGTCCAAGATGACTACCAGCGGAGCTACGGGCTACTTTGTGGAGTATGCCGGAGAGGCGGTGCGCAGCCTGTCCATGGAAGGACGCCTTACGCTGTGCAACCTCAGCATAGAAATGGGTGCGCGCGGCGGTATGGTTGCTCCGGACGAAACGACCTTCGGGTACATTAAGGGACGCGAATATGCTCCGAAAGGCGAGGCGTGGGACAAGGCGCTGGCATACTGGAAAACGTTGAAAAGCGATGAGGATGCCGTGTTCGATAAGGAAGTACGCTTCGACGCCGCCGACATCGAGCCGATGATTACCTACGGAACCAATCCGGGTATGGGCATGGGCATCACGCAGCACATCCCCGCTATCGAGGGTATGGGCGAGGCCGCCAAGGCGTCTTTTATGAAGTCGATGGAGTATATGGGCTTCCGGCCGGGTGAACCGTTGTTGGGCAAGAAGATTGATTACGTGTTCCTGGGTGCTTGCACCAACGGCCGTATCGAGGATTTCCGTGCATTTGCCTCTATCGTGAAAGGCCGTAAGAAAGCGGCGGATGTAGTGGCATGGCTGGTTCCCGGTTCGTGGATGGTAGATGCGCAGATACGCGAGGAAGGCTTGGACAAAGTGCTGGAAGAGGCGGGATTCGCTATCCGCCAGCCGGGATGTTCGGCTTGTCTGGCGATGAATGATGATAAAGTGCCTGCCGGGAAATATGCGGTGTCCACCAGTAACCGTAACTTTGAGGGACGTCAGGGGCCGGGTGCACGCACATTGCTTGCCAGTCCGCTGGTGGCTGCAGCAGCGGCGGTGACGGGGGTGATTACAGACCCGAGGGAGTTTATCTAAATCAAGGTTCACTACAGAGGGAGAAACTGAGGCCCTATGTCCTCTGCAGTGAAGAAAGAACAATCAAATAACAGCAACAATGAAACAGAAATTCAATATCATCAACAGCACTTGTGTACCTCTTCCGTTGGAGAATGTGGATACCGACCAGATAATCCCTGCACGTTTCCTGAAAGCCACCACGAAAGAAGGCTTTGGCGAGAACTTGTTTCGCGACTGGCGGTATGACAAGCAAGGCAACAAAATAGAATCTTTCGTACTGAACGACCCTACCTACGGCGGACAAATCCTTGTGGCCGGCAAGAACTTCGGTTCGGGAAGTAGCCGCGAGCATGCGGCATGGGCCATTGCCGACTATGGTTTCCGCGTGGTGGTGAGCAGCTTCTTTGCAGATATCCATAAGAACAACGAACTGAATAATTTCGTGCTTCCCGTGGTGGTGAGCGAACCGTTCCTGAAGGAGCTTTTCGACTCGGTTTTTGCCAACCCCAAAACAGAAGTGGAAGTGAACCTGCCCGAACAGACCATTACCAACAAGGCCACGGGCAAGAGCGAGCATTTTGAAATCAATGCCTACAAGAAACACTGCCTGATGAACGGATTGGACGATATAGATTTCCTTGTAGAGAACAAAGACAAAATAGAATCCTGGGAGAAGAAACATGAAGCATAATCATCCGAAGATAGAAATCATGGACACCACGCTCCGCGACGGCGAACAGACCAGCGGAGTGTCTTTCGTGCCCCATGAGAAGCTGATGATAGCCCGTTTGCTGCTTGAAGACTTGAAGGCGGACCGGGTGGAAGTGGCTTCCGCGCGGGTGTCTGAAGGGGAGTTCGATGCGGTGAAAATGATATGCGACTGGGCCGCCCGCCGCAATATGCTGCCGAGGGTGGAAGTGCTCGGTTTCGTAGACGGGCATACGTCGGTGGACTGGATACACGCTACCGGCTGCCGCGTCATTAACCTGCTGTGCAAAGGCTCGCTGAAGCATTGCTCCTGCCAGTTGAAGAAGTTGCCCGAAGAACATATCGAAGATATTCTGGCAGTGGTGGACTACGCAAACGTGCAGGACATGGAGGTGAACGTCTACCTGGAAGACTGGAGCAACGGCATGAAAGGTTCGCCCGAATATGTGTTTCAATTGATGGACGCATTGATCCGGACCAACATAAAGCGGTATATGCTGCCCGATACGTTGGGGGTGCTGAACCCGTTGCAGGTCATTGAATTCATGCGGAAAATGGTGAAACGCTATCCGCACGCGCATTTCGACTTCCATGCGCACAATGATTACGACCTTGCGGTGAGCAATGTGCTGGCAGCCGTGTTGAGCGGTTGCAAGGGGTTGCACACCACCATTAACGGTCTGGGCGAGCGTGCCGGGAATGCGCCTCTTGCCAGCGTGCAGGCCATCCTGAAAGACCATTTCAGCGCTGTAACCAATATCGACGAGAGCCGCCTCAATGATGTGAGCCGTGTGGTGGAGTCTTATTCGGGCATCGTAATTCCCGCCAACAAACCGATTGTGGGTGAGAATGTGTTTACGCAGGTGGCGGGCGTGCATGCCGACGGAGACAATAAAAGCAACCTGTACTGCAACGACCTCTTGCCCGAACGCTTCGGTCGTAAACGGGAGTATGCGCTGGGCAAGAACAGCGGCAAGGCGAATATCCGCAAGAACCTGGAAGACCTGGGGCTGGAGCTAGACGAGGATGCCATGCGCAAGGTTACCGAACGTATCATCGAGCTGGGCGATAAAAAGGAGCTGGTGACGCAGGAAGATTTGCCGTACATCGTTTCCGATGTTTTGAAACACGGCATGATGGACGAGCGGGTGAACCTGAAAAGCTACATCGTGAACCTTGCCTACGGACTGAAACCGATGGCTACGTTGAAAATAGAAATCAACGGCAAGGAGTATGAGGAGAGTTCCAGCGGCGACGGTCAGTACGATGCCTTTGTGCGTGCGCTGCGCAAGATATACAAGGTGACTCTGGGGCGTAAGTTCCCGATGCTGACGAACTATGCGGTGACCATCCCGCCCGGCGGACGTACCGATGCCTTTGTGCAGACGGTTATCACCTGGAGTTTTGAAGACAAGGTGTTCCGTACCCGCGGGCTGGATGCCGACCAGACGGAGGCGGCCATTAAGGCTACGGTAAAGATGCTGAATATAATAGAAACCGAATATGAAAAGATGGATTAAGGTGCTTTTGATAGATTGCATGCTGATTGCAGTTTATTGTGGAGTAAAAGTCGTGTTATGTCTGTGGAATGATAAACCGGTTGATTGGGAGGAAATTTTGCTGATAGGAGCAGCGGTTGCCGTTCCTTACTATGTGTTAGCATATCTTTTGTTGTATATGAACAATCAGGTAAAAATAAAAAGAACCGATAAAGATAATCATAAAGATGAAAAAAGACTTTAAAATTGCAGTATTGGCCGGTGACGGTATCGGCCCCGAAATATCCGCCGTAGGTGTGGACGTAATGACCGCCGTTTGCGAGAAATTCGGTCACAAAGTAAGTTATGAGTATGCCATGTGCGGTGCGGACGCCATCGACAAAGTGGGCGACCCTTTCCCCGAAGCTACCTATCAGGCTTGTAAGAATGCCGATGCAGTGCTCTTTTCGGCAGTAGGCGACCCGAAATTCGACAATGACCCCACCGCCAAGGTGCGTCCCGAACAAGGACTGCTGGCTATGCGCAAGAAGTTGGGGCTGTTTGCCAATATCCGTCCGGTGCAGACCTTCAAGTGCCTCTTGCACAAGTCGCCGCTTCGTGCGGAACTGGTGGACGGTGCGGACTTCATCTGCATCCGCGAACTGACGGGCGGTATGTATTTCGGCGAGAAGTATCAGGACAACGACAAGGCCTACGACACCAATATGTACACCCGTCCGGAGATTGAACGCATCCTGAAAGTGGGCTTTGAGTATGCCATGAAGCGCAACAAGCACCTTACGGTAGTGGACAAGGCAAACGTACTTGCCTCTTCGCGCCTGTGGAGACAGATTGCGCAGGAAATGGCCCCGGACTATCCGGAAGTCACCACCGACTATATGTACGTGGACAACGCCGCCATGCGCATGATTCAGGAACCGAAGTTCTTCGACGTGATGGTGACCGAGAATACCTTCGGAGATATTCTGACCGATGAAGGCTCCTGCATCAGCGGCTCCATGGGCTTGCTTCCTTCGGCTTCCACGGGCGAAAGCACGCCGGTGTTCGAGCCTATTCACGGCTCATGGCCGCAGGCTAAGGGCCTGAACATAGCCAATCCGCTGGCACAGATTCTTTCCGTAGCCATGCTGTTCGAGTATTTCGACCTGAAGGAAGAAGGCGCGCTTATCCGCAAGGCGGTGGATGCTTCGCTCGACGCCAATATCCGTACCCCGGAAATCCAGGTGGAAGGCGGTGGCAAATACGGCACGAAAGAAGTGGGTGAGTGGATTGTGGACTATATCAAACACTAATCTTTATTAAGGAAAGAAAGGGCGAAACGTTTTTTTCCTACCTTTGCGAGGAGATGCGTCAAGAGTACGGCGATAGCGAGCCTGCTTTTGCTGTGTCTCCTCATTTGTGTCTTATTCTGTATAAACTCGGACGAATTATGGCGAAAATAGCGAATAACTTGACGGAACTTATCGGCGGTACGCCGCTGATGAAACTGGCGGGGTACAGCCGGAAGTACGGATTACAACGGGAGGTGGTTGCCAAACTGGAGTCCTTTAATCCCGCAGGCAGCGTAAAAGACCGCGTAGGGCTGGCGATGATCGAGGATGCCGAAGCGCGCGGAGCGTTGAAGCCCGGCGCCACCATTATAGAGCCTACCAGCGGCAATACGGGAGTAGGGCTGGCAATGGTGGCGACCATCAAAGGCTATCATCTGATACTGACCATGCCCGAAACCATGAGCATTGAACGCCGCAACCTGCTGAAAGCCCTCGGAGCGGAAATCGTGCTGACGGACGGACTGGCAGGCATGGCGGGTTCTATCGCCAAGGCGCAGGAACTGAGGGACAGGATACCCGGCGCCGTGATTCTGCAACAGTTCGAGAACCCTTCCAACGCCCGGATACACGAACTTACTACGGGCGAGGAAATCTGGACGGATACGGACGGACAAGTGGACGTGTTTGTGGCGGGAGTAGGTACGGGCGGCACGATTTGCGGTGTGGCGAGCGCCTTGAAAAGGCATAATCCGAATGTCTACATTGTGGCTGTAGAGCCTGCATCGTCTCCTGTGCTTGAGGGGGGCGAGGACGCTCCTCACCGCATACAGGGTATCGGGGCAAACTTTATTCCGGCCCTTTACGATGCTTCGGTTGTGGACGAGGTGATTCCCGTGCCGGATGATGAAGCCATTCGCGCCGGACGCGAACTGGCATCCACCGAGGGATTGCTGGCGGGAATATCTTCCGGAGCGGCTGTCTATGCGGCACGTCTGCTGGCGGTGCGTCCCGAATTTGCCGACAAAACGGTGGTGGCCTTGCTGCCTGATACGGGAGAGAGGTATCTCTCTACGGAGTTGTTTGCTTTTGACACCTATCCTTTGGATTAAATGCCGGGGACGGACGTTTGTTTCACCCGGAGGTAGCGGTCATACCGACGGGTGGTAGCACTTGTACCGTCGCGTGGTATTGCCCGTATCATCCTTTGGTACTCTTTGTACCAGCGCTTGGTACTGTCCGTACCACCGCCTGATATTCTTTGTACCCTTGCTTGGTACTTTCCGTACCGGCAGGTGACACGGATACGGGTGCATTAATAAATTTAGAATCATAAGTATGAAGAAACTGATTTTTCTCGCAGTATGTTTATTGGCAAGCGGTATGCCTGCATTCGCGCAAACCTATCAGGAACTTTGCGACCGTGCCGTAACTTATACGGAGCAGGATAGTCTGCCGCAGGCGGAAACGTACATCCGCAGAGCCTTGAAGCTGGAGCCTGCGAATCCTCATAACGCCCTTCTGTTCTCCAACCTCGGTACGATACAACGCCGCCAGCGGAAGTATGAAAAGGCTTTGGAGTCCTATAATTTCGCCCTGAATATAGCCCCGCGGGCAGTGCCTATCTTGCTGAACCGTGCGACCATTTATATGGAACTGGGGCGCAACAACCTGGCACAAGCCGACTATTCGCTGGTGCTGGATTTGGAGAAAGACAACGAAGAAGCCCTGCTGATGCGCGCTTATATTTATATGCAGCAGCGTGACTATAAAATGGCAAAGGCGGATTACGAACGCTTGTTGAAAGTGAATCCCACCAGCTACAACGGCCGTCTCGGCTTGGCTACTTTAGAGCAGAGAGAGGGAAAATACGAAGAAGCACTGAGGCTATTGAACACTATGATTGCCGCCAAAGGAGAGAACCGGCAGTTGTCTCCTTCCCAATATGCCATGCTTTATGTGGCTCGTGCCGGAGTAGAAAAAGACTTGCACCATACAGATATGGCATTGGTAGACCTGGAAGAGGCGATAAGCCTGGATAGCTCGCAGCCTGAAATATACCTGATGCGCGGCGAAATCTACCTCGCCCAAAAGAAGAAAGAACTTGCCAAACGCGATTTCGAGAAAGCCATATCGTTAGGAGTACCGCAATCTGATTTACGCAACTTCTTACAACAAACGGGGAAATAGGGGGTAGCGGTTAGTGATTAGCGGTTAGTGATTAGCGTTTAGTGGTTAGTGGTTAGTGATTAAGTTATGTACAATAAACAGTTAATTGCTAATTGCAAAACACTAACTGCTCACGACTAATCACTCACGACTAATCACTTACCACTAATCCTTAACCGCTAATCACTAATCCTTAACCGCTAATCACTAATCCTTAATCACTAATCACTATATTTTCGTATTAGGTTGATAAATTCTTTGCCGTATTTCTTTTTTTTGTGTTCTCCGATGCCGCTGATGTTGCCGAACTCTTCGAGATTGGTGGGGCGTGAGGTGCTGAGCAAGTGGAGAACCTTGTCGGACAGGACGATATAGGCAGGCAGGGCCTCTTCATCGGCAAGACGTTTTCTTAATTTGCGCAATGCTTCAAAGAGGGCTTCGTTCTCTGTATTGGGAAGTCCTAAGGGTAGCTCTTGGGCGGGGACGGTTGCTTTGCGTTTTCTGCCACGTTTGGTTTCGTTTGTTTCTTCCCGGCGTATCACTACCAATCGGGCGGTGGCTCTGCCGAAGAGGACATCGCTTCCTGCGGAAGTTATTTTCAGATGATTGTTTTCGTTGTAGGCAATCTCGAAGTATCCGAGTTGCAGCATTTGTAATAAATAATCATGCCAGTCGCGGGCGGGAACATCACGTCCGGCGGCAAAGGTTTTCAGTTGCTGATAGCCTTTGCCTACGACTTCGGACGACATGTTTCCCCTGAGAATATCCACTAAAACACCTGTACCGATTTGCTGGTCTGTGCGGACAATGGCGCTCAGGGCTTTTTGTACGATGACAGTTCCGTCAAAGCGTTCGGGCGGGTTCTTGCAGACGTCGCAATTGCCGCAGTCATGGTCTGCTATTTCTCCAAAATAACTTAACAATATGCGGCGTCGGCAGATGTCGGATTCGGCGTATTGCTGCATGCGTTGCAGTTTCTCCAGGTTGATGTTCTGCTGTCCGCTCTCGGTAGCGAATTTGGTAAGCAAAATCAGGTCTGCAAGCGAGTAGAACAATAGCGTGTCACTGGGCAGTCCGTCTCTGCCGGCACGCCCTATCTCCTGGTAGAAACTCTCGATGCTCTTTGGTAAATTATAATGAATAACCCAACGAACGTTACTCTTGTCTATACCCATGCCGAAAGCAATGGTGGCGCACACTACCTGCACGCGGTCGTTGATGAAATCGTCCTGTGCTTCGTCCCTGAGAGAGGGGGAGAGGCCGGCATGGTAGACGGCGGTGCGGATACCCTGCTTCTGGAGCATCTGCGCCACGGATTCCGTCTTGCTACGGCTCATGCAATAGATGATGCCGCTTTCTCCGGGATGGCGGGCTATGAAGTCAAGAATTGTCTTGGATTTTTCCTTCTGCTGGTAGCCCCGTTTTACGGTGAGGCTCAGGTTGGGACGGTCGAACGAGGAGATGAACGTCCGGGGATGGTTCAGGTGAAGCTGCCTGATGATATCTTCGCGCGTGATTTTGTTGGCGGTGGCGGTCAGGGCGATGATGGGCACGTGCGGGAACTGCTGGTGCAGAATCCCCATCTGTGCGTATTCAGGCCGGAAGTCATGTCCCCATTGCGAGATGCAGTGCGCTTCGTCGATGGCGAAAAGCGAGATGTGCATGTCCCGCAGGAGATAATTGGCTTCTGCAAGCAGCTTTTCGGGCGAGATATACAGCAGTTTCAGTCTGCCTTCCGTGCAGGCACGGCGCAGGGCGGCATTCTCCGTTTCGTCATTGCTGCTGTTCAGCGCACCGGCGCTGATGCCGTTGGCGCATAACGCCTCTACCTGGTCCTTCATCAGCGAGATGAGCGGCGAAACGACTACCGCGGTTCCTTCGCGCAGCAGGGCGGGAAGCTGGTAGCATATTGATTTTCCACCGCCGGTGGGCATTAACACAAGTGCATCGTTTCCGTCCAGGATGTGACGGATAATCTCTTCCTGCAGGGGACGGAAACTGTCGTATCCGAAGTATGTTTTAAGCGTTTGTAGCATAAGCAGTGCCGGTATCTTTTTATCAGGGGACAAAGGTACGTTAATTCTTGCATAAAATGCAAAAGGAAGTGGCGTTCAGTCAAATAACTTAATAATGAAGCAGTTGTGTTAAATAAGCTTGTAATTAAACGTATCCTGCTTCTTTTCAAGCTTTTTCGTTGTTTGTATATTAAAAATATGTACGGGAAAAGTTGCGTATTAAAAAAAAATGTTAGACTTTTGTGTAATCTAAGGGAAGCTCCTTTGGATTTCCGTATTTAAACAACCCTAACCAGTTAATTTAATGAGTGATTTAGAAAAGAATGCACAGGAGGAGGCTACAAAGAAGCATCCCTATAACCTGCGCGAAAAGAAAGAAAAGAAGGCTGCCTACCGTTCCTTGATACGGCCGGAACTAGAAGAAGAGCTGTACGACAG
>ENA-UESL01000838-UESL01000838.1-human-gut-metagenome-genome-assembly--contig:-NODE-838-length-15644-cov-9.365324_pt1 | contig 15644 bp, 15 predicted proteins | sample MGYA00243008_ERZ508009 | MGnify/ENA primary metagenome ERZ508009 (study PRJEB26167, sample SAMN06115396) | human gut metagenome | host: Homo sapiens | place: China:Guangxi | collected 2016-06-08...
TCATATCGTTTCTTTGCTCCTTTATGCTTCTCTCTATAAGGTCCAAGAAACGATTATCCATAGTGATATAATTTAAAAAAGAACCGGAATATCCGTGAGAATGTTGTAAAGATAGCAAAGAAACGATATGTTTTTATGGAAACCCAAGAAACACCTTTCCAAAACATATATGATTTGAATGCAAAACACCTATGCTTTGAATGCAAAACATAGGTGTTTTAAAATAAGTATAGTTGTTTACCACGGAGTGATTGTCACATTACGGAATTGTACTTCCTTGCCTTCGCTTTGCAGTCCGATGTAACCTTCCTTTACCTTGTTTGTCCCGGTGTTCTGGTAAACGCCGTTGATATAGACCGTGATGACACCGTTTTTTACGAAGATATTAGCTTCATTCCATTCACCGGCAGGCTTCTCGCTGTCTTGATTCGCCTTCTGGATTTTCGGGAAAGAGGGGCGGGGTTGGCCTGGCTTATTCTGGTATTCAGCCAGATCCGAACCGCCGAGCAGGACGAAATCGCCGGCATTATCAAGCATCAGGTTGCATTCGATACCGTTCGGAAACGGGTTTTTCGGCTCTTCAATTAGCAGGAAGATACCGCTGTTCGCCTTTTCCTTGCCGTTTGGCCAGCGATATTCTACATGCAGTTTATAATCTCCGTATTTTTCTTTCGTGTACATGTATCCGAATGGCTGTCCTGTGATGTTGATGACACCGTCTTTCACGGAATATACCTGTTCGGCTGGGACGGAGTTCTTATCGACAACGAAGTTCCAGCCGGAAAGGTCTTTTCCGTTGAACAGCTTGGTTGTTTTCTGTGCACTCGCGTCACTTCCGAAACACAAAAAGGCGGCAGCTACTACTGCCATCGATAACATTCTTTTTTTCATGGTCTTATAATATTAATTATTTATACGATTAATCAACAATAAGTTTACGGTAACGGACACGTTTTGGTTCCACGTCGCCCAATAATTTGCGCTTGTACTCTTCATACTCCGAATAGGAACCTTCGTAGAACACGACATTTGAATCCCCTTCGAACGAAAGGATATGCGTACAGATACGGTCGAGGAACCAACGGTCGTGAGAAACGACGACCGCACAACCGGCGAAGTTCTCCAATCCTTCTTCGAGTGCCCGGAGTGTGTTCACATCAATATCGTTGGTCGGTTCGTCGAGCAGCAACACATTCGCCTCGGCCTTCAGCGTTAGAGCCAGATGCAGGCGATTCCGTTCACCACCGGAGAGTACGCCGCAAAGTTTTTCCTGGTCGGCTCCCGCAAAATTGAATTTGGAGAGGTAAGCGCGGGAGTTGACTTCCTTGCCGCCTACGCGGATGAACTCCTGTCCGCCGGAAACAACCTGATAAACGGTCTTCTTCGGGTCGATATCTTTATGTGTCTGGTCTGCATAACCGACCTTTACCGTTTCGCCCACTTCAAAAGAACCTTTGTCGATACTTTCCATTCCCATGATCATCTTGAACAGTGTAGTCTTACCTGCTCCGTTCGGACCGATCACGCCGACGATTCCGTTCGGCGGCAACATGAAATTTAGGTCATCAAACAACAGTTTGTCGCCAAATGCTTTTGCTACATGCTGGGCCTCGATCACCTTGTTCCCTAAGCGCGGACCGTTCGGGATAAAGATTTCCAGTTTGGCTTCGCGTTCTTTCTGGTCTTCGTTCAAAAGGGCTTCATACGAATTCAGACGGGCCTTACCTTTTGCCTGACGAGCTTTCGGGGCCATGTTGATCCATTCTAGTTCGCGTTCCAGTGTCTTACGGCGTTTACTTGCTTGTTTCTCCTCCTGTGCCATACGTTTGGTCTTTTGATCCAGCCAAGAAGAGTAGTTTCCTTTCCAGGGAATACCTTCTCCGCGATCCAGTTCCAGAATCCATCCGGCCACATGGTCGAGGAAGTAACGGTCGTGCGTGATGCAGATAACCGTACCCGTATATTGTTGTAGATGTTGCTCCAACCAGTCGATCGACTCAGCATCCAAGTGGTTGGTCGGTTCGTCCAGCAATAGGATGTCCGGCTGTTGTAACAGCAAACGGCAGAGAGCCACACGGCGGCGTTCGCCTCCCGACAGCGTATCGACCACCTGATCTTCAGGAGGACAGCGTAAAGCGTCCATCGCTCTTTCTAGGCGGCTGTCGAGGTTCCATGCATCAGTTGCATCTATCTTATCTTGTAATTCGGCCTGCCGGTTGATCAGTGCGTCCATTTTGTCTGGATCTTCGAGTATTTCGGGATCGCCGAATTTTTCGTTTACTTCTTCATATTCTTTGAGGGTGTCCACAATATTTTGTACGCCTTCCTGTACGACTTCCTTTACTGTTTTGCCCGGTTCCAGTTTCGGTTCCTGCTCTAGATATCCGACGGAATATCCGGGTGAGAATACTACTTCTCCTTGGTATTCTTTTTCGACGCCTCAGATAATTTTTCCAACGAAATTACTCCCGAAACAAAATTGAGCAAGGATGTTGAGCATTGCCTGGAATACAGTAATGGAAAGCCTTTGCTATACTTTACTACCTATAAAGAGCTCTGCAAATTCTTTGTTGAAGTTCTAAAATGGGAAAACACACCTTCTGCTTTACTCCCTGACTTACAGTACAAAAAAGAATTCGTAATATACGCCAATGCCAAAGGTATGCTAATAGCCCACAACGTAGCTGCCTATTTTTGTGAAGAGCACAACCCGATGTACAATGCCGAACGCGCCGCTGCCGAAGGCTACAAACTCTTTTGCCGCCCGGGAGGCTGCCCGTTCGATTTAATAAAGTATGGTATGCTCAAAGGAATATTACCTGACGTACAATTGCCATTTGACAACGGCAAAGAAATACTACAGCAAAATTGGGATTTTATCGCCCGTTATTATCTATGTGAATATTATGAAGGGGAATAAAAACGCACAATTGCACCCTAACCGGAACAAAAAAGCCAAACCGACAGGAAAAAGAATAGGCAAATCAAAACCGTCCAAGGCTAATAACCAATTGAACAGAAGGGTGAAGTAAGCGGTTAGTGATTAGTGATTAGCGGTTAACGATTGTCATACGACGTAATTACCAGCCTAATCACTAATCACTAATTACATCATAATTCTATGATTTCTTCTTTGCACAAAGTCAGTTTCTCAAGACCGTCGGTGGTTACTGCCCATGAGTTTTCAATTCCGACAGGACCTATACCGGGTAAAACAATCTTGGGTTCCAAAGCAAAAACCATACCCGGTTCCAATTCCTGCTTCATACGAGGAGCCAATACGGGCATTTCATTTATTTCCAAACCAATACCATGCCCTATGAATTTCGCCTTTTGGTCTACTCCCATAAAATAATCTGCAAAACCGGCTTTCGTTACTATTTCAATAGCCTTGTTATACATATCTTCACAAACAGTTCCCGGTTTTGCCATTGCCACAATCTCCTCTTGTATTTCTAAACACGTCTGATGTGCAGCATAAGCCTGTTCCGGCAACTTGCCAATGGAGAACACACGGCTCATATCGCCCATGTAACCATAGAAGTTTCCACCCATATCCACCATGAAACATTGCCCCGCTTGCAGGAGAGTGCCACTCACGCCACCGGGCAATGAAGGATCAAGCCCTTTGCCGCCCAATGCAAAATCATACGGAGAAGGAACCGCTGCATTGTCACCGGCCAAAAGACTTCCCATGAAGATTTCCATGCTCTGTCCGAATACACGGAAAATACCCAGACAACCTTCCAGACGCATCAACCGTTCTATTTCAACAGATAATTGACGGTCTGTCATTCCCGGCTGATAAACCGAGGGAATCTGTTCGTATGCCTTTGCATGGGCAATTCCGGAACGGCGGAACATTTCAATTTCTATCGGAGTTTTTATGCTTCGCGCCTGACGAATCAATGCTGTACCACAGGATACGACCTCTGTTTCGGGAAAGCAGGCAGCCAGGCGATTATACTCCGTAAAGGGCAGTTCATCACCTTCCAGCATCAGTTTTACCGGCAAAGGAAGACCGCATTCCTTCAATAACCCGGTTATTTGCTCCGGCTTACGGATAGGATGAATATGCTCGCCCTCAATGTCATTAGGGCGCTTTATGAACAAACGCGCAGGAGCATTCAACGGCAAATATAAATATCCGCTTACTACGCGACCATACGTATAGATTAAGTTTACATTACAGGTAATAAGTGCCGCATCAATACCTTGCTGGGCCATGAGGGCACTTATCTTATCACGTCTTAATTTCAATTCCGGTTGTAACATCTCTTAGTTATTTATAATTTTCGAGCAGCAAAGGTAATAATTTTAGATGCAACGGAATTACTATTCGGGCACATAAATAATCTCGCCGTTATCCAGCTCATAAGCAATCCCCACCTTTTTGCCTTTTTTGCCGCTTTTAGTATCCTGGTTCTCAGATGGAGTGTATTTATTGATTTTCTGACCTTCTTTCGTAATAATCTCCATGTTCTCTTTTCCGGGATTCTTTACCATAGTGAAATCTTCCTGGCTGAACATCTCGGTCATATTGTAACGGCTCACCAATGCAACCATAAGTGCTACGGCAAATACCATTGCAACATCGAAAAGGTTGCTTACCACACTCATCGGGTCGCTATCTTCTTCTTTTCTCAGCAAACGCCTTTTCATTATTCTTTTTGGTTTTGGTTTAACAATTCAGAGAGAAATTCGAGATTAGTCATATCCTGCAAATACCAACGCTGCTTGACTTGCTGTGTTATAAACCCGATAGCACTGGAGAACAACCCGACAACCGTAGTGGCAAATGCCACCTGCATATTGTAGGCCATCGAGGCAATGTCGCCGGTGGAAAGCCCTACAAGTGCCGGACCCATTGGAATCAGCGTTCCCATTAATCCCAACATCGGTCCCATTTTGGTTAGAGTCTTGGATATTGCCAAATCTTTATCCGCCGCTATCTCAAAATCGGCAAGCAGGCGCTGCACGTGCGCCGGACTGTCTTTCATCTCGATAATACGGTGAATGTAAGCAACCACCAAAGAGTTGTTCTTTTTGGAGAGGTGTCCGCCCAGCTCCGAAACAGTTTCAGGAGTCAGTGCATCCAACTCCTTGCGCAGCAGGGCATCGGTCTTACGAATAGCCAGGTATTGCCCGAAAAAGTTTCCGAGGAGCAAGACCGAACGTCCGAAAAGAATAATCAACAATACGATAACAGGAACCAGAAGCCCTGTAGATATCCAATAGAGAATGTCTGAAATGTAATTCATAATTTTTTATTTAATTAGTTAGTTTGTCTTTTCAATTTCACTTTTCTTAAAATCATTCCGACCAATGCACCGGCAACAAGCAGGATTGTCAAGCCTGCCAACGCTCCCCAGTCTACCTCGTCTATTCCTTTCACTGCCGTACGGCCGTTGACAGTAGCGATAATTCCCAAAATAGCAATCAGGGCATTGGCGAGGAAAAGCAATTCCAGCCGAAGCTCTTTTTCGGGCAGTAACCAGCGCAAAAGGAAGCTCCCGGCAGGTATCAATACGAATACCGCCGCTGCCATGCTCCAGGCAATCAGGGAAAAGGATACCCCGGGGAAGGAGAATATCAATGCGACCAAGCCGCAGAACAGTACCGGAAAAACTAAAATACCCGGAAACCAGCGTAGTGCCTTATAAGCCCATAGCACGCGCTTCTTCACAAGTCCGGCACTTTGGATATGTGCAGCCAGCATGCAGAAGGTCATCTGCAGAACCACTTCCACGCTCAGTACAACGGAAGTATCGAGCATCAGTGCAGGATTAGCCAGCCAGTCGGCAATCTGGGTTTTGGACTGCTCGATAGCATAAGACCACATCAGCCCTACGAACAAGGCACAGATGACGGATATTGCCAGTACCGACCTTAATTTACGATAAGTTTGCTTCAACATGAAGTTAAAGCAAACCAATATCATAAGTACCAAAACAACTGTCTCCATTATTCCTGTAGTTTTTTACGACGATGACGGACGAGCAACAGTAGTACGACGATAGCAAGCACTACTACCAAACCGACTATCGTATTGCTCAGTACATTGGTCTGTTCTTCTGCGACAGAAGCTATCTCCTCTTTTTTCATCACCATCCCTTTCTTGTCGTCGGATGCGACAGCTTCACGTATCTGAACAATGTTTTTCTTATATTCCGCCGCTGCCTGCGCATCGGTTTTCGAAGCAATGAACTGCCTTAACTTGGCATTGTCGCAAACAAAGCCGGAACAGGAGGGTTTGTACTTGTTTACCAAATCGGTGTGCAACTTGGCTATATCGGCCACTTGCTGCTCGCTGGCTTTCCACATTCCCTTGCGCACCGTCTCCAGCATGACAGCGGTCATTTCTTCCCAAGCTGCCGGATTCTGTTGCTCGAAATATTCATGCAAGCCCAGGCCGAACTTATCCTTTACGTACACATTATATATCTCATCCCACATTTCCTTATCGATAGCTTTGGGCTTCATCACATTCCAGCCATATGTGTTTTGTACAATCTCGGCAAATGTATTCGCAGCACCTGCTTCTCCTTTCATTTTCTCCTTGATATAGGTAGGGTTGAAAATAGTGGTACGGCTCTCCACTCCGATAGCTTCCTTGACCTCCTGCATGCGGAAGTTGTTGCGATTGCGGTAATCGCTCAGGTAAGCATCCGGGTCTTTTCCCGTCACATTACGAACAGCCAGGTTGAGCCCGCCCATAAACTCGTACACGTGGTCGAGGCTCAATGCTCCCCACGTATTGCTCTGGCGAGGCTGTATAACCGCATCCGTACGTGTCAGCGCAGCTTCGAAAGCGAATTGACGGAAGGCTTCCCAGTTCTTTTCACTACCATAGTAAGCACCCATATTATTCAAATAGGTATCTGCTATTTCTTTCTCGCTTTCCCAACGGTCACCGCTCATCACCATACCCTGGATACCGGTTCCATAACCGCCGTTAGCTCCTCCGAACACGCGAAATGTAGAAACCTCCCTGGCATCTTTAGGAGTCAGGCCTTTTTCTATCAACACCCGTTCTGCTTCGACCACTCCGGCAGCAACCTGATTTTCGTACTGGTCGTCTTTTGCATGGGCAGCCATTTCAACCGCTCGGTTAATAAGGAACAAGCGGGAAGCTGCGATGTCCCTCAACTGCCCGCTCGTCTGTACTACCACATCGATACGCGGGCGTCCCAGTTCTTTCGAGGGGATGAGTTTCAAATCCGTAACACGGCCGAAAGCATCCCGCAGAGGTTCCACACCCAGCATATAGAGTATCTGGGCGATAGTGGCTCCTTCCGTCTCGATAAACTCGCCGCTCCACAGCGTATAGCTTACTTTACGGGGAATGCTATCATTGTGCCGGCGTTTATACATCTCGATTGTATTATTTGCCAACTGTATGCCTTTCTCCCATGCCGCCTCGCTTGGGGTAGCCTCTGCATTGATTCCGTAGAGGTTGCGTCCGGTAGGCAAGGTATTGGGATTTACTATCGGATCGCCTCCCGGTGAAGGCAGGGTATATCCGCCGTTCAATGCATTCGTCATGCTGAGCAGTTCTTTTTCCGGACTTTCTATAAGTGCCTTTTTATATTCTCCGACATTTTTAATTGTGCGCTCGACTTCCATGACTGCCAAAGCAAAAGTGATTTCTTCTTTGGTATATTCTACGGAAGAAGGCATTTTCTTCATTACGGCTTTCTCTCCGCCTCCCATAGCCATCATCATCGCCATCATGCCCTGCGGCGCATTACGCGATTTTTCCATCTTCCGGGCTTTGGCAAGTTCGTCGGGCGTGATATCCGCCACACGGCAGATGAGCTCGTCCGTTCCCAAAGCCGGATTAGCCAGCAACCGGGTTACTAAAGTACGGGCAAGATTCAGATAATGCTGTGTGAACAAAGTGCGGTGTTTCACCGTTTTTTCGTCGGCGCGTTTGCGGAGTTTGTCCAGGGCAAGCAGGCTGTATGCAATCGGTTCGGTAGCCATGGCGTACACGCTGCTCTTAATGCGCGCATCTTCATAAGGAACGCCCATTGTATAAAGCTGTCCCGTTATTTTCTCCGTAGCCAGTTCCTCGGCAAAATTCTCGATACGCAAAATCTCGTCTTCCGTATAAGGAACGGTGAGTACGCTGTCCAGTTCCAGCTCGCGGTGAATACCCAGCTTCACCGCCACTGCCTTCACAGCCAAAGAAGCACGGCGCAAATCGACTTCGCTACGCATATCTTTCCGGGATTCCTGTTCGTGCGCACCGTTAGAACAAGCACTGACAGCATTATTGTATATCTTAATTTTCTCCACAAGTTCACGATAGATACCACGGACACTGCTCTCGAGGAACGGAGGGGTGAGGTAAGACTGCAAGCCTGCATATGCCCTGCGTTTGGCTATCATACCTTCTCCCACATTTCCTATCGAATAAATATAGAAATGAGGCAAAGCGCCTACTAGCCGGTCGGACCAGTCGTTACTACTCAAAGCAACCTGCTTTTTCGGTGTAAATTCCAGACTGCCATGAGTACCGAAGTGAATCAACGCATCGGCCTTAAAACCGAACTGCGTCCACAAATAAGATGCAATATAAGTGTGAGGAGGTGCGGCATCCGTACCATGAACAATCTTAAACGCATTGTCTCCCTTTCCGGCGGCATTTTGCGGCAGCAACACCACATTCCCGAACTGTAAGCGGGCAACTCCCAGACGTCCGTCGCCGGTAGACATATACTCACCGGGAAATTCTCCGAAGGAAGATACGACTTCCGCATATTTTTCCGGCCTGAGTACTTTCCTTACCCAACTTTCGTACTGTTCTTTGGTAATCAGTTCGGGACGCCCGTTCTTCATGAAGTTGTCGAAAGCTCCTTCCGCATACGTTCCGAACACAGCTCCCTGTGCTTGTATCATACGTTCCAGTTCTTTGGAGGATGCCGGCAAGCCGTCTACCTTATACCCTTCTTTCTTCAAATGCAGCAATAGGTTGTAAAGCGAAGGGGCAACTTCCATACCGGCAGCAGCCATTGCGTTCTGTCCCGGGCCTTTATAATAATAAATCGCCACGCGCTTTTCATTATTGGGCTTGTTCTGCAGCTTGATATAGTTATTCACCGTCTCTACAAAAGTTTCCAAACGTTCGGGAATGGCAAAAGCATGCTGCAATCCTTCTTCATCCCTATAATGTCCGAACAAAGCGAAAGGACGGATAGCCCCGTCTATTTCGGGGGTTACGACACTTTGTGAGAGAAATCCGCCGCTCATTCCCATTTTGTCGTTCTCCCACTCTTCTACGAGCCGGTTTACATTCAGCGGAGTAAACAACGGGATATTCTGTTGTGCCAGATAATCCACGATATAGTCTCCCATGCGCCCGTGCGCCATATTGATGACTGCCGAGGGGGATACCGAATCAATTTGGTGCCTGCCAATGAAGCCTTTCATACTCCGTACCGGATAAACGACATTACCCGTCTCCTCCAGTTTCCGGATAAGGTCTGCCGGTTCGCCCATCATACCAGTGATTATGATACGGGGAGCTCCTTCTTGCAACAGCCCGTTTTCCTGCAGGAAAGCATTGTATCCGGCTATCGTATTGAAACCGAGTTCTTCATCATCAGGCTTCTTCGGGTCGGCATGATATATCATATCATTGGAGCGTTCTGTTACAGCTTCAGGTTCGTCTACCGAAATAAGCTTGCCATCGATATGCTTACGTACATAATTCAGCATGCTACGGTAGTTACGGCGCCCGCCATTCCCCAGGTAACTTCTCAAAGTGTCGGCCTGGATAGAGTCCAGCGAAATTATCTCATTGGCAGGATTGGTGACGGAAGTGGTCAGAATGGGCAAGCCGCCATCGGCAGCCTTCTTTATCTGCGCACGCTGTTCTTCCGTTATTCTCATCCCCATGGCATTGATAAATACCATGTCATAAGAAGTCAGCTTATCCAGTTCGTCGGTACTGACTTCTGCTATCTTTATAAACGAATTATCATTAGCCTTGGATATTTGTCCGAGACTGATAACTTGATAATTGACAAATGCTACTCTTGTAGAACTGAACCATAAGTTCCAGATACCTATAAGCAGCAACACGAGGACAGCCGCACAGCCGCTCCCTAATAGTTGTTTTTTCTTCATATCAATATTTTAAGATTTATAACCCGAACATATCTGCAATATTAAGATTTACGGTTCCTATTACACTGATTCCTTTTTGCGGAACCTGCAGGGAACTATCGGCAGCCTTGTCTTTATAATTGAACAGGTTATCGATACCCAGATTGAGGGATATGCCTTTCGGAAGGGTAACTCCGGTATTCAACGAACACATCGTACGTGCATCGTAAGTGGTTATTTCATACGCATAAGTACCGTCATCATTTTGGTTTCTGGTATAAGTATCGAACTTTGCTCCCCACTGCCCGTTCAGCGAACAGTTAAAACCTATCTTTCCGAACTTATGCGAATACATAGCATTGAAAGTTGCCGTATGCGGGCGCACCAAAGAAGTATTCCGTCCGTCGACCTCTTCATAATCGTTTGTATAAGCATAAGAACCTGTCAATATCAGCCCGAAACCAAAACGGTAGCGCAAAATTGTCTCCAAGGCCGTAGTTTTGGCGTTATCGGCATTCACGTACTGCATGTCGCTCGAACCGTCGCCCAATGACATATAGGCTATCTTGTTCCTGAAACGGTTGTGGGCAAAAGAAACCGACATGTTCAGCCCTCCCTTGGTAAACTCGCCGGACAGAGAGATTTGATTGCTGGTTTCCGGTTTCAAATCCGAATTACCGTACAGCATGAACCAACCCATACCGCCCATATCGTATGCCTGGTAGAGTTCTTTCAGAGAAGGCGAACGGAATCCTTGTGCATAACCGGCACGGAAAGAGACATGGTCGCAAAAATGCCACAGTAAAGAAACCTTCGGAGTAACATGCCAATGATATTTCTCATGATAGTCGGCACGTACTCCCGCCACGATATTCAGCTCATCGAGGATATCCCAGTCTTCCTGCACATAGAAAGCGTACAACTGGTTGTTAACATGGGAGCTGTCTTCCAGCATATAATGTTTCAGGTACTCAAAGTCACCTTCGAGCCCAACACTGACAGTATGCTTGTCGAATGTTCCGGTATAATCGATACGCGGTGTCTGCTTGATATTACGGTAATCCGTAGTTTTCTTTCCGGATAAGAAATAGTCCTGGTTCTTCTGATAATTATCATAAATATATCCTATTACAAGTTGCTGTTTTTCTCCGGGAAGATATGTTACCTTACCATTCAAGGTATAATCAAGGAATATGTCCTGGTACATCTTGCCCACACGCTTGTCTCGTTTATTGCGGTAAAACGAACCTTTCAAATCCGCATTTAGCTTTTCATTGCAGGTATAGCCTATTTTCTGCAAAAAATCCCAAATGTTGTATCCGTAGACCGTGGTGGAACCGGCATCTTCCTGCTCCTCTGCCGAAGAACCGTCACTTCCTTCCGTTACGGTGGTCTTACCTACCTCATCACCTATCTCATAAGTATCTTTTGTACGATAGGTAAGGCTGGTATAAGAAGTAAGACGATTTTTCTTCACACCGGTAGAAGCTGTATATTTCTGTCCGTTGGAACCGGCATAACGTGCATTCAAATTTCCGCTAAAAGGACGATTGGCGGTCTTTGTAATGATATTGATGACTCCACCCAATGCATTGGAACCATAGATTGTGGACTGGGCTCCTTTAATGACTTCTATACGTTCGATATCGTCTACATTGAAACGGGTAAAATCAACATTATGGTCGGCTCCTTCCCCACTTACGCGTTCGCCATCTATCAAAAACAGCATATACTCTCCATCCATGCCTTGATAAGATATCTCAGGCATCTGACTCATCGAATTATACCCAATCTGCAAACCCGGCAGTTCGTATTGCAGCAAAGTTTCGACATTCATCGGATTGAGTGCCTGAATCTCCTTTTGAGATATTACACGCGTCAGTACAGGTACCTCTTTCAACGGTTTTGCAACAAACGAACCGGTTACCACTACATCATTCAGTTGATTAGAAGAAGGAACCAATCGGATATGCAGTCGCGGCGGACGTACAGCCGGAACCGCTTTTATTTCCTGAGATTCGTATCCTATGAATGAAACCAACAGCGTATATTCTTTCGCATTTTCCAAACGGATAACAAATTCACCGTCGCTATCCGTGCCTGCTCCGAAAGTAGTTCCCAGCACCCTAACCGTAGCTCCAGGCATTGGCTGCCCATTTTCATCTACAACATCTCCCAATATGGAATAGCGATAACGGTTGCTATCCCTTTCGTCCACTTCCTCCGCAAAGACAGTGGGCACTGCCGCTGCCAGCAAAAAAAGTAAGGAACAAAGAACCCGTCTCATTCTTATTTAATCGGGATAAATTCGTAATTAAATGTAACAAAACCGCTCTTATTCGTTTCAGAGTTTCCTGCAACTGTAAATTGAAGCTTCGCCCAACTGCCGTCCTTACACTTCAAAACTATTACATGCATTGTCGGTTCATAAATAGTAGGAGGCATACTACCTGTTTCCGTCTTTTTCACCCACATACACACCACAAAATGTTCCGCGAACAAATTGCGCTTTTACCGCAGCTGCAAGTTCTAAACATGCTCGCCCATCACTAATTGCGTCTACTCCATATGGTACCTTAATCTCAGATCGCAAATTCCCAATTACATATGCCATTGCCGCAGGAGTCACCATATCCATATTTCGCTGGTAGGGCAAACTAAATTCATTGCTAAAAATAATCCCATCTACACCACCATCTTGTAGTGCATGTAAGTCTTCACGTGCATGTTCTACCACCTTATCCATATCATTTTCCGACTTGTATAATGGATCTCCTGGTAGTGGATCAATGTGGAGCATTGCAATAATTGGTTTCTTAACTCCAAACATCTTTTCAGTCCGTTCATCACATCCTGACCAACAGCCCTCTCCTGAACATCCTTTATGAAGCCCTTAACAACCTTGAAGTTAACATCTGCTTCAAGAAGCGCCATCTTAACTTCCTTCAGAGCTGCCTTAACATCATCCTCTGTCAGTCTTCCCTTGCTTCGCAGGTTCTTAAATACATTCTGAAGTTTTTCACTTAAGCTGTCAAATGCCATTCTATAACTCCTCTATGATCGCATCCGCAATCTTACGGATCCGCTTCACCATCTCTTCCGGGTCATTCTTCTCGCGTTCCCACTCTGCAAGTGTATCATCAATCTTACTGACCTTCTCCTTCACGGAAAGGAACTTCTCTACAAGATGAAGCTTCATCTCATATCCTTCCAGTGTCTTCTGACACCGCTTAACAAGATCATGTACACCCTTGCGACTGATCCCCTTCATCTCAGCAATCTCACTGAGCGAAAGATCTTCCAGCGCGAACTGCTCATAAATCTCCTTTTGATGATCTGTAAGCAATTCCCCGTAGAAATCAAACAATAATGCCTGCTCTAAAAACTTATTCATTATCTTCACCTCTGCTATCATACACGAAACGCAAAGTGGTGTCAAGTGTTTTTTCTTTACAGTTACACTAATTTAATATCAGGCATATAATAAAGAAAAAAACAAAGGCTTTTCCTTCATGAAATGGGTAAAACAATCCATTCACTACTGGTGTCCGGACACAAAGGAACACAAATTTCTCGGACAAAATGTCACTGTTGCTATTCTTGATACCGGAATTTCTCCTCATCCTGATTTTAAAGGTCGTATCCTTTCTTTTCGGGATTTTTCCAGTACCACTGGTTCTTCCGAAAAAGTTCTTTTTTCTTTCTCTCATTTCTCCCCTCTCATCGACAATAGTGGACACGGAACCCATGTAGCCGGAATTCTTGCGGGAAGCGGACTTCTCTCTTCCGGAACTTATGCCGGAATCGCTCCCTTCTGCAATCTTATTATTGGGAAAGTATTGGATCAGAATGGAAACGGATCTATCAAAAATGTCATAAATGGAATTCAATGGATCCGTGATATCTACACGCAATTCCATATCCGGATCATTAACATTTCCGTAGGTACACGACCGGATCTTTCCATTCATCAAAAACTTCTTTTATTGAATGCTGTGGAATCCCTCTGGGATCTTGGACTCGTCGTAGTTGTCTCTGCCGGCAACTACGGACCTGCTCCCGGTTCCGTCACAGTTCCCGGAAGCAGCCCAAAAGTTATCACTGTTGGTGTTCCCGACACTTTTCCTCTGATCCACACCCAAAGGCATCCTCTCAATTATTCCGGCCGCGGTCCTACAGATGACTGCATTGTCAAACCTGATGTTTTTGCCCCCGGCACAGGAATTGTAAGCTGCAATGCTTTTTACTCTCAATTTCCAAATGCTCCGCCTTATCTTTCCAAAACAGGAACATCCATGGCTGCTCCTGTTGTTTCCGGTGCAATTGCCTGTCTTCTTTCAAAATACCCGTTTCTCACCAATGCAGAAGTTAAATTAAAACTTCACGCTTCCTGTGTGCAGATTCCGGGAACTGAATCCGGCTGGGGAATTTTAGATTTTTCCCGGCTGCTCAAATAATTTTTGCCACTTCACTTCTTTATCACTACAAATAATTTCTCATCTCACATTTTCTTTTTCTCCGCATACTATAACATTGTAAATCAAAAAATCTTTCGGAGGATTTAACAATGAGTGAATTAACAGCTACAAACTGCGGATGCGGTTGTGACAACGGATGTGCAAACAGCTGCGGCTGTGGCGGAAACGGAAATGGATGCGGACTGAATAACTCCTGCCTTTGGATCATCCTTCTCCTCTGCTGCTGCGGTGGCTGGGGTGGTAATGGTTGTGGCGGATGTGGTAATGGCTGCGGCAATGACAGTTGTCTTTGGATCATCCTTCTTCTTTGCTGCTGCGGCGGATGGGGCAATAATGGATTCGGATGCGGCGGTTGCGGTAATGGCTGCAACTGTGGCGGATGCTGATATCTGTTCCTTCTTCCACTTCAGAAGGGGCATGCGGAAAAACCGCATGCCCCTTCTGGCTTATCTTTTCAAACGATTCGGTTTTCCGGTAACAACACTCTGTTCCGCTCTCTTCTCGTCTGATGTTATCTTCTTTTCTTTCAATTCTCCAAGCTTTTTCTTTAACATACACTTCTCATCAATTTCATATACTGCATTCCCATCAATAATTAACTTTCTGGACATTTTCGTTTTCCTTTCCTCTTCTTATTATTAAGATATGCCCCTGATTACAAAAGGTCTTTAAATCAGTATACGCATGATCCGATTTTTCACACATCTATATTCATGAACAGGAATATATTTTTTCTGCATTTCATATATATGTATCAGTTCAGCTGAAAGTCAGGAGGGTTTATTTTTTTGAAAACACCGACACCTATGACCCCCTTTGACGAAGCAACTGCTTCCGGACTTCGCATGCTGAAACTTTTCCTTCCTCTTTTCCCGCCAGCTACACAGAGCATGCTTGCCGTCTTCATTAAATTCATCGAACTGCAAAATGTTCTTCACCATCAGGCTCCTGTCAGTTATGATGCACTTTCTGCCTGTGACTTTTCTTCTGGACGAGGAATAGAAAATCTTTTTCAAGACAACGCAGATTCTATTTTTGACCATCTGTCACCTT
>ENA-UESL01000843-UESL01000843.1-human-gut-metagenome-genome-assembly--contig:-NODE-843-length-15613-cov-17.081102_pt1 | contig 15613 bp, 6 predicted proteins | sample MGYA00243008_ERZ508009 | MGnify/ENA primary metagenome ERZ508009 (study PRJEB26167, sample SAMN06115396) | human gut metagenome | host: Homo sapiens | place: China:Guangxi | collected 2016-06-08...
ATCCCCAGCTATTGTCTCTTGCTTCGAGCATATTGAAGTTAGAGCGTACTTTAGCATATTCAGCGCCTAATTTAGCACTGACGTAGGGTTGAACGGCTCCGCCACGATTCCATTGGTAGCGTGCGGCAGCACCGAAAGGCAACTGGAATATAGTATGTTGCTGATCGGTAGTGACATCACCACCGGCCATTTTGAATGTTTCGCGACCTACATATTCGTGGTTGCTGTGATAGTTCAGGAAAAGTCCCAAACCGATGTTGGGAGTCACGAAGTAACCACCTTCGAAGTTCATTCCCCAACCACTTGCTTTGTCGGCAAAATGATTGCTTAACGGAGCATTGAACTGCCAGTCTATATTAGCATATCCGTTGTCTGATAGCTGTGCCTTGGCCGGCATGGCGAAGGCGATAGCAATGACCGCCAAGGCCACTACCTTGAAATATATATTTTTTCTTGTTTTCATACAGTTGTAGTTGTTTATTTGTTAGTAAGATAAGGTGACTGAGCGAATGACTGGTTGACAGCTTCTACTGCAAGAGTACGGTTGATAGCTTTGGATCCAGTGTCAAATCCGGTCAGATAGCTAGTCCATACAACGGGCAGCTTTTTGCTTTCGCCTTGTTCGGCTTTCAAGTTCACCATTTCTGTCAGGAATGAGTTGGTACTATAACTGTAAGTCACAGCGTACGGGTAGTACCAGCCGCCACCCCAGTTTCCGCCCCAGTAGTTCGGCCCCCAGTAACCGGGATAACCCCACCACCATTCAGGCTGTGAATAACTGGTGAAATAATAAGTACTTGCGATGTAGCTCACCTGAATACCCAAGTCAGCGCTTTCTTTGTTGGTTGCTGCTGCATAACCTCTGGCAATCATGTTATCCGTATAAGCTGCCAGAATTTGTTCAGCGCCTTCTCCTTCGAGATATTCCGGTTTCCACTGAGAATGGGAAGCAGGTAGGGGGAGGCGGAGTCTGTATTTTGATACCGTTTGATAAGGTTCATGGCAGCGGGAGGAATCTCGACGGTGAGCAGGGCTCCTGTTTTGTGGCGGCGGTAGGAGATAACGGAATCTTGCAGGTCTGTTTTGCGTAGGTGTGCCAGATCCACAAAGGGCATTCCGCGTAACAGGAACATCAGGGTAATCCATGCCCGGCTCTCTTTCATGCTTTGCGGCAGGGGGCGTGGAAGGGAGGCGCTTAATAATTTGCTCATGTCTTTGGCATCGAGGGCACGTTTGGTATTGGCTTTTACGCCGGTATATACGTGACGGAAAAGACGGGGCTTTTCTTCCGCCAGACCATCGTCCACGGCTTTGTTGTAGATGCTTCGCAAGGTACGCATATAAGTGGAGACAGTGTTCCAGGTACATCCCTTGTTGCGCAGGTGGTTCTCAAATTGTTTCAGGCGTGAACGTTCCATCTGGTTGAACCGGATGGCATCGGTCTTGCAGAAGAGCATGAAGGCGTTCAGGGTGCTTTGGTAGATGTGGGCGGTACTGAAACGCTCTTCTTCTTTTAGCGACCGGATAAGTTGTTTCATAAATAGGGTCAGGTTAGATTTCTTTTTCATTGTTTTTTCCGTTTTTAATGTTAGGTAATTCTGTTCCACAATACATTTCCTTTTAAAAGTTGAGTTTGCCCCCGTTTGTTCATCAGCTTTTTTCCTTTTTGTGATAGCTTGTGCTTTTTCTTCGCTTTTTGACGATTGGCGGAGGTCTTGTGAGTACGTCTTGTTGTTTTTTTCGTCTAACTGTAAATAATTTATATGAAAAGAATGAAAAATATCAGGCTAGGAACACTTGTCGCATGTATGTGCGTGTTATGGGGGTGCGAGAAACCCAATGTGAATATTGTGATGCCGCAGGAGGCGTCGAACCGGGTGCTGTTTGCAGGAGAACATTTGAAGAAAGCGCTGGAAGATGCGGGGTATTCGTCTGTTATGTTGTCGGATACTGCCGGTATGGATAAAGATGAGGTATGCATCCGTCTGGAACAGGCTGCTGATACAGCCGGACTGAAAAAGGAGGGGTTTACCATTTCTACCCGTGGAAACATGACTACAGTGACAGGAAACGACGGAAGCGGTGTGATTTACGGCTGTCGGGAATTGATAGATCATGTAGGGCAATACAAGGATTTGAAGTTTCCGGCACAGCTGACGGATGCTCCGGAAATGGTGCTTCGCGGAGGTTGTGTAGGGATTCAGAAAATGGAATACCTGCCCGGAAGAGGGGTGTATGAGTATCCTTATACGCCGGAGAGCTTCCCTTGGTTTTATGACAAGGAGCAATGGATAAAGTATCTGGATATGCTGGTGGAGAACCGCATGAATTCCTTGTATCTGTGGAACGGGCATCCGTTTGCTTCCTTGGTGAAGCTGGAAGAGTATCCTTTTGCCGTAGAGGTGGATGAGGAAACTTTCAAGAAAAATGAGGAAATGTTCTCGTTCCTGACTGCCGAAGCGGACAAACGCGGTATCTTTGTGATCCAGATGTTTTATAATATATTGTTGAGCAAGCCTTTTGCCGAGCATTACGGGTTGAAAACACAGGATCGTAACCGTCCCATTACTCCGCTGGTCAGTGATTATACACGTAAGTCGGTGGCCGCGTTTATAGAAAAATATCCCAATGTAGGTCTGCTGGTATGCTTGGGGGAAGCGATGGATACCTACGAGGATGATGTGGAGTGGTTTACCAAAACCATTATTCCGGGAGTGAAGGACGGGGTGAAGGCATTGGGGCGTACAGACGAACCGCCCATTTTACTGCGTGCACATGATACGGACTGCAAGATGGTGATGGATGCGGCATTGCCGTTATACAAGAACCTCTATACCATGCATAAATACAATGGTGAGTCACTGACTACTTACGAACCGCGCGGTCCTTGGTCCAAGATACACTCGGACTTGAGTGCCTTGGGAAGTATTCATATCAGTAATGTGCATATTCTGGCAAACTTGGAACCGTGGCGTTGGGGATCTCCCGACTTTGTACAGAAGGCGGTGAATGCCATGCACAATGTACATGGAGCCAATGCCCTGCATCTGTATCCGCAGGCTTCTTATTGGGACTGGCCGTACACGGCGGACAAACTGGCGGATGGCAAACGGGAGTATCAGCTGGACCGTGACTGGATATGGTACAAGACGTGGGGACGCTATGCATGGAACTGTCATCGGGACCGTTCATCCGAAGTGGAATATTGGAACAAGCAGTTGGGCGATTTTTATGGTACGACTCCTGCCGAAGCCGGAGATATTCTGGAGGCATACGAGCAGAGTGGAGAGATTGCTCCGAAGTTGCTCCGCCGTTTCGGCATCACGGAAGGGAACCGGCAGACTTTGTTGCTGGGTATGTTTATGAGCCAGTTGGTGAATCCTTATAAATATACCATCTATCCGGGATTTTATGAGAGTTGCGGGCCGGAGGGCGAGAAGCTGATAGAATATGTGGAGAAGGAATGGAAGAAACAGCCGCATGTGGGCGAATTGCCGCTGGATATTGTGGCGCAGGTGGTGGAACACGGTGACAAGGCGGTGGCGGCCATTGACAAGGCTGCCGCAGCGGTGACTCGTAATAAAGAGGAGTTCGGACGTTTGCGGAATGACATGCATTGCTATCGTGAATTTGCTTATGCCTTTAACCTGAAAGTGAAAGCTGCTCAGCGTGTCTTGAACTATCAGTGGGGAAAGGATCTGAATGAACTGGATGCCGCTATTCCATTGATGGAACAAAGTCTGGAGCATTACCGCAAGCTGGTGGCATTGACGGATAGTACTTATTATTATGCCAACAGTATGCAGACCGCGCAACGCCGTATTCCTATCGGTGGTGACGGTGGCAAGAACAAGACCTGGAAAGAGATGCTGGTGCATTATGAAAATGAGCTGGCTAATTTCAAGGCGAACTTGCAGTTGCTGAAAGATAGGGCGGCAGGTAAGGTGACGGAAAGTGCAGCTGAGATAAAACCTTTGTCCGCCGCAAATGTGAAGATCCTGAACGGACTGGCTCCGGTGAAACTGGCGACGGGGGCAAACCTGTTCTCCAATGTACCGGGCAAGGTGGATGCACTGGCTGCCGAGCTGGAAGGGCTGACTGCTTATAGAATGAACGGGGAGGTGCAGCGCAAGGAAGGTACGACAATAGAGTTTGAAGCGGCTGCTCCGGTGAGTTTGTTGGTAGGTTATTTCCGTGATGACCAGAAGAAGTATGCGAAAGCCCCGAAACTGGAAACGGACGCTTCTGCCAATGATTACGGTCAGGCGGAACCGAAACTGACCAATGCCATACGCATAGCGGGTATGCCGCTGGCGAATGTACATGCTTATCATTTTGAGACCGGAAAGCATACCTTGTTGCTGCCGAAAGGATATACGATGGTGCTGGGATTTACAGACGCGCAGGTAACTCCGCGTAATGCGGGACTGGCAGGTGCGGAGGAAACGATGGACTGGATGTTCTATTAGTAGCCTTAATTCCAGAGGCCGGAATCGCAGTATGGCGTAAAATTTTCAAGTATATCTTGAGAATTTTACGCCATTTTTGTACATAGTTCTAAGATTTTTATAAGGAAAAGTTGCTTAACTGATAAACTTTTTCTATTTTTGTCGTATGAGCAGAAAGATAATAGCATACGAAAACTACTATAAAGATTTTTTTGATACTCTGGATAAAGGTACGCAAGAAAAAGTCCTATATGGATTACTCTTATTGAAGACTCAAGATAGACTACCGGCAAAGTATGTGAAGTTTCTTAAAGAGGGTCTGTATGAGTTAAGAATAGAGTGGCAAGGTAATATCTATAGGATTTTCTTCTGTTATGATGAAGGGCATATTGTTATATTGTTCAATGGCTTTCAAAAGAAGACGCAGAAAACACCAGATAGAGAAATTGATAAAGCATTAAAACTAAAGAAAGAATATTATGAGCGAAAAAGAACTAAAGATGTTTGATGTCGATGCACAGTTGGATGCTGTGTTTGGCAAAGAAGGGACTCCGGAGCGTAAGGCTGCCGAAGACAGGGCTAATGCTTTCTTTACCGGGCAAATAATTGAAGAGGCAAGGAAGAAAGCAAATATGACACAGGCGGAACTTGCCGAAAAGATAGGGACTAATAAGTCTTATATTTCCCGTGTGGAAACAGGAAAAACAGAGCCTAAGGTTTCTACCTTTTATCGTATTGCTTCTGCTTTGGGATTGAATGTTGAGCTGACCCCTGCTATGTGATGGTAAGAATAGAGAATGAGATAAAAGTTCTCTGAATGGGTACATTTTCTTCTTTTATCCGTCTTGCCAATAGATAAAAAAGATAATTATGAAGAAGATATTGATATTGGCATTTTTACTGTTGTCATTGGGAACATACGCCCAACGTGAAGTTCCGCAATCGCGCATGGAGCAGATTTATGAGGAAGCCAAGACTCCTTATAAATATGGGCTGGCTGTAGCTCCTGCCGACAACAAGCATAAAATAGACTGTCCTACCGTGTTCCGCGAAGGGGATAAGTGGTATATGACCTACGTGGTTTATAATGGTAAGAGCGGACTGGACGGGCGTGGATACGAGACATGGATAGCCGAAAGTGATAATCTGTTGGAATGGCGTACATTGGGACGTGTCTTGTCTTATCGTGACGGATTCTGGGATTGCAACCAGCGTGGTGGTTTCCCTGCATTGCCGGATATGGAGTGGGGAGGAAGCTATGCCCTGCAGACGTATAAAGGCAAGCATTGGATGACTTATCTGGGTGGGGAAGGGACCGGATATGAATCGGTGAACAAGCCGCTGTATATCGGTTTGGCCTGGACAGACCGGCCTTTGGGTTCCGCCCATGAGTGGCAGGCACAGGACAAGCCTGTGATGAGTATCCATGATAAAGACGCGCAATGGTGGGAAAAGCTGACCCAGTACAAAAGTGTGGTCTATTGGGATAAGGAGAAAACACTGGGCGCTCCTTTCGTCATGTTCTATAACGCGGCAGGACGGCATCCGGAAACGGATTTGAAAGCGGAACGGGTGGGTATCGCCTTGTCAAAGGATATGAAGAAGTGGAAACGCTATCCGGGCAATCCGGTCTTTGCACACGAGGCGGACGGAACCATCACGGGGGATGCGCATATCCAGAAAATGGGCGACGTGTATGTCATGTTCTACTTCTCGGCTTTTGAACCGAGCCGCAAATACAAGGCATTCAATACCTTTGCTGCCAGTTATGACCTGGTGCACTGGACCGATTGGAAAGGGGCGGATTTGATTATCCCTTCCAAAGACTATGATGAATTGTTCGCTCATAAAAGTTATGTGGTGAAACACAATGGGGTGGTGTATCATTTTTATTGTGCCGTGAATGACGCGGAACAACGTGGTATAGCCATTGCTACCAGCAAGCCGATGGGACGTTCGCAAGTGCATTTCCCGGAACGGGAGGTGAAGAACCGCCGGATGGTGATGGAACTGGATAAAGGATGGAAAACATGGCTTTGTGATAAAAGTGCATACGGGCAGGCGGACAATGCCCCTACAGTGGTGGATATTCCTCATAACTGGGACGATTATTACGGTTACCGCCAACTGACTCATGGCAATCTTCACGGTACTGCCATGTACGAAAAGATATTCATGCTGGATAATTCTCAATTTCCAATTTCCGATTCTTCATTCGGAAAACGTTATTTCCTTCGTTTTGAGGGAGTGGGAACGTATGCCACTGTTACATTGAATGGAAAGGACTTCGGCCGTCATCCCGTAGGGCGTACTACGTTGACACTGGATGTGACGGAGGCGTTGAAGCCGGGAGAGAACAGACTGGTGGTGAAAGCGGAGCATCCTGAAATGATAGCCGATATGCCTTGGGTATGCGGTGGTTGTTCTTCGGAATGGGGATTCAGTGAAGGTTCCCAGCCTTTGGGCATTTTCCGTCCCGTGGTGCTGGAGGCTACGGATGCAATACGCATCGAACCTTTCGGAGTGCATATCTGGAATGATGATAAGGCGGGAACTGTCTTTGTAGAAACGGAGGTGAAAAATTACGGGAAGACTGCCGAAACGGTGGAAGTGGTTAATAAATTCAGTAATGCGGATGGTAAGCAGGTGTTCCGCCTGACGGAGAAGGTGACTTTGCAGCCGGGTGAAAGGAAGGTGGTGAAGCAACAATCACCGGTGCAGAATCCTGTCTTATGGAGTACGGAGAATCCTTATTTGTATAAACTGGCCAGTATGATAAAGCGTGGCAAGAGTACTACGGATGAGATTAGTACGCCCTTTGGTATCCGTACCGTCAGTTGGCCGGTGAAACAGAAGGACGGTGACGGACGGTTCTATCTGAATGGACAGCCTGTCTTTATCAATGGGGTATGTGAATATGAACACCAGTTCGGACAAAGCCATGCTTTCAGCCGTGAACAGGTGGCAGCCCGTGTGAAACAGATCCGTGCGGCGGGCTTCAACGCTTTCCGTGACGCTCACCAGCCCCATCACCTGGATTATCAGAAATATTGGGATAAGGAAGGGGTCTTGTGGTGGACTCAGTTCTCGGCCCATGTATGGTATGACACTCCGGAGTTTCGTGAGAATTTCAAGAAACTGCTCCGCCAGTGGGTGAAAGAGCGTCGTAACTCGCCCAGTGTGGTGATGTGGGGATTGCAGAACGAAAGCACGCTGCCTAAGGAGTTTGCCGAAGAGTGTAGTGAGATTATCCGTGAAATGGATCCTACGGCGCGTACCATGCGTGTGATTACCACGTGTAACGGTGGTGATGGAACAGATTGGAATGTTATTCAGAACTGGAGTGGAACCTATGGTGGTGATGTGAATAAGTATGGCCGTGAATTGTCACAGAAGAACCAACTGCTGAATGGTGAGTATGGCGCATGGCGCAGCATCGGGTTGCATACCGAACCGGCTGCCTTTGACGCGAACGGCGTATGGAGCGAGGAACGTATGTGCCGGCTGATGGAAACCAAGATCCGATTGGCGGAACAGGCAAAGGACAGTGTGTGCGGACAATTCCAATGGATATTCAGCAGTCATGATAATCCGGGACGCCGCCAGCCGGATGAAGCGTATCGCCGTATAGATAAGGTGGGACCGTTTAATTATAAAGGACTGGTTACTCCGTGGGAAGAACCGCTGGATGTATATTATATGTATCGTGCCAACTATGTGCCGGCTTCCGAAGATCCGATGGTCTATCTGGCATCCCACACGTGGGAAGACCGTTTTGCAACAGGCCGCAGACGGGCTACCATTGAGGCGTACAGCAATTGTGACAGTGTGTTGCTGTACAATGATGCGGTGGATGCTGAATACTTGGGACGGAAACTGAATCATGGGGTAGGTACTCATTTTATGTGGGAGAACCGTGATATCCGTTATAATGTGCTTCGTGCCGTGGGATACTTTAAAGGAAAACCGGCAGCGGAAGATGTGCTGGTGCTGGACGGTTTGGAGAAAGCTCCTCATTTTGAGGCTCTTTACCGTGGCTCTGTTATAGTGCCTGTTGCTGCCGACCGGTTGAACGGAACTGATTTGTTGAAAGGAGCTGAGGGATATACGTATCTTTATCGTTTGAATTGCGGGGGAGATGCTTATACGGATACGTATGGTCAGGTCTGGGCGCAGGATAACAGCCGTTATTCTCATTCGTGGGCGGAATCGTTTATCCATCCGTCGGACAGTGTGCAGTTATTGAGCCCTTATCAGGCGAGCCAGCGTACCACGAATGATCCCATTCATGGCACTAGGGATTGGGAGCTGTTCCAGACTTTCCGTTTCGGACGCCATAAACTGAATTTCCGCTTTCCCGTTCCGGATGGCGAGTATCGTGTGGAACTTTATTTTACAGAGCCCTGGCATGGTACGGGAGGCGGCGTACAGACGGATTGTGAAGGCTTGCGTATTTTTGATGTAGCGGTAAATGATAAAGTGCTTCTGGATGACTTGGATGTATGGGCTGAAGCGGGGCATGACGGCGCTTGCAAAAAGGTGGTGAATGCTGTTGTGAAAGGTGGTGTCTTGAAGATTGATTTTCCGGAGGTGAAAGCGGGGCAAGCTCTGATTTGTGGCATTGCGATAGCTTCGGCCGCTTCTGTGGAGCCTGTTGCTAATCAAGGGGCTGATGACCGGAATGTAAGTTTCAGCTGGGCTGCCCAAGACAAGGATGTGATGGAAAAGACTCCCAAAGAATTATTGCCTGAAGATAAAAATGCCCGTGCCAATGTGACTTATCAAGCCGAGGACGCTATGTTGAAAGGCAAGTTTATAAAGAAAGAGGTCAAGAAACAAACCGGTGTCTTCTTTGGTAAAGGTGAGAAAAGCAGTATTACCTGGAATATCTCTACCGGTCTGGCACAGGTCTATGCCCTTCGTTTTAAATACATGAACGCTACGGGGAAGCCTATGAAGGTGCGTATGCAGTTCATCGACTCCAAAGGGGTGGTACTGAAGGAGGATCATCTGACTTTTGCCGAAACTCCCGGAAAGTGGCGTATGCTGAGTACAACGACGGGTACGTATATCAATGCAGGCTATTATAAGGTGGTGCTTTCCGCTCCGGATATGGAGGGGCTGGCACTGGATGCGCTGGATGTGCAATAGGAGGAATGGTTTCTGCAAATAGTAAGGGGAAAGTTTCAGCATTTGGCATTTTTACATATCTTTGTGCTCTGAAACTAACCTCTTAAAAATATGTTAATTGATTTACTGCATTCTTCTTATTTCTCGCTCTTCCTTATTGTAGCGTTGGGCTTTATGCTAGGGAGGATTAAGATAAAGGGCTTGTCGCTGGATGTGTCGGCCGTTATCTTCATTGCCTTGCTTTTCGGACATTTCGGTGTGATCATTCCTAAAGAATTGGGGAACTTCGGTCTGGTGCTTTTTATCTTTACCATCGGTATTCAGGCCGGTCCCGGATTTTTCGATTCTTTCAGAAGTAAAGGAAAGACACTGATTCTTATCACTATGCTTATTATTTGCTCTGCCTGTCTGACGGCGGTAGGACTGAAGTATGCTTTTGACATTGATACGCCCAGTGTGGTGGGATTGATAGCAGGGGCATTGACCAGTACGCCCGGTCTGGCGGTAGCTATAGACAGTACAAATTCACCGTTGGCTTCCATTGCATACGGTATTGCTTACCCGTTTGGAGTGATAGGGGTGATTTTGTTTGTGAAGCTGTTACCCAAGATTATGCGGGTGGATCTGGATAAAGAAGCGCGCAGGTTGGAACTGGAACGGCGCAGCGGTTTTCCGGAACTGACAACTTGCATTTTCAGAGTGACCAATCAAGCGGTATTCGGACGTACTTTGGCGCAAATAAATGCACGTGCCATGACGGGGGCCGTCATTTCACGGGTAAAGCATGGGGATTCTATATTGATGCCTAAAGCGAATACCATGTTGCTGGAAGGGGACTATGTGCAGGCGGTGGGAAGTGAGGAAGCGCTGAATCAGTTTGCCGTATTGGTTGGAGAACGGGAGGAAGGTGAATTGCCTCTGGATCAGACACAGGAGATTGAATCTTTATTGCTGACAAAGAAAGATATGATAAACAAGCAATTGGGGGATCTGAATTTACAACGTAACTTTGGTTGTACGGTAACCCGTATCCGTCGAAGCGGCATAGACTTGTCACCTTCTCCGGATTTGGCCTTGAAATTCGGTGATAAGCTGATGGTGGTCGGTGAACGGGAAGGACTCAGAGGCGTTGCCCGTTTGTTGGGGAATAATGCCAAACAGTTGTCTGATACTGATTTCTTCCCGATAGCTATGGGGATTGTATTAGGTGTATTGTTCGGCAAAATAAATATTTCATTTTCAGACAGTGTTTCCTTTTCACCCGGATTGACCGGAGGAGTGCTGATGGTGGCATTGCTGCTGAGTGCCGTGGGAAAGACAGGACCCATATTGTGGTCTATGTCCGGTCCTGCCAATCAGTTGTTACGCCAGTTGGGCTTATTGCTGTTTTTGGCTGAGGTCGGTACTTCTGCCGGTAAGAATCTGGTGGCTACTTTTCAGGAGAGCGGATTGTTATTGTTCGGAGTGGGGGCGGCCATTACTGTCGTGCCTATGCTGGTTGCCGTTGTGGTTGGCAGGTTGGTCTTTAAAATCAGTTTGTTGGATTTGCTGGGCACCATCACCGGTGGTATGACCAGTACGCCCGGTCTTGCGGCAGCCGATTCCATGGTAGATAGTAATATTCCGAGTGTTGCATATGCTACGGTGTATCCGATTGCAATGGTGTTCCTTATTTTGTTTATACAAGTGATCGCTTCGGCGGTTTATTGATATATCAAACAGCCGGGTGGGTATGTGCCAAAGGTAGTAAATACTTTTGGCACATTTTTTATTTGGATGAATGTTGTATTTTTATTTATCGATATGAGGAGAAAAAAATATTCATTTTGTTTCTTTTATAGATTTTAATTTATATATTTGTCACAGCCTTAATATAATACGGAGAAAGATTAGGCTTATTCAGTGACAGAATGACGATTTGAATATGGTATGAATAAGCTGAACTCATATATGGTATTTATAAATATACTCAATTTTATGAGGAATAAAGACACACACTCTCGAATTACAGACAAATGCAGATGTTTGTTTGTAGTTGCCTATTCGGCAATGTCTAATACAGGATTGAGCTCCGTGCTCGCAGTGGAAAACCATGCACTATCTTCTCCGGTTTCAGATCGTGTGGAAAGCGTACAGCAGAAAAAACATGTTTCAGGTAATGTGCAGGATGCTAACGGAATGCCTTTAATCGGGGCGTCCGTAATCATCAAGGGAACCAATACCGGTATGATTACCGATATTGAAGGTAATTTCGCTCTTGATGCTAAACAGGGTGATATTATCGTAATCAGTTACATCGGTATGAAATCGGCGGAGGTGAAAGTGCCTGCTAACGGGCAAATAAGAGTGATGCTGAAAGAGGATTCGCAGTTGATGGATGAAGTGGTAGTGACCGGTTATGGTGATTTTAAGAAGGCTACTTATACGGGGTCTGCTTCTGTTTTGAATACGGATAAATTGGAGTCATTGCCTGTTGTGTCTGTAGCACAGATGATGGAGGCTAATATTCCGGGGTTAAGTTCAGTGGCCAGTTCTTCCCAGCCGGGTTCTAAAGCTACAGTGCGGGTGCGTGGAATTGCTTCTATGAATGCTTCTACAGAACCTCTTTATGTATTGGACGGCGTGCCGGTAGCGTCTAGGGATATGAGTGGTCTAAGTGCCAATGCCAGTGCGGGAGGACTTGGTTTGATCGAGACATTAAATCCTGCGGATATTGAAAGTATAACCGTATTGAAAGATGCCGCTTCTGCTTCATTATATGGAGCAAAAGGATCTAACGGTGTAATCCTTATTACTACTAAAAAAGGGAAGGAAGGTAAAATGAGGGTGAGTATGCAGGCTACTTACGGTATTACGGATATTGCTTACAATTATCGTCCGATAATGGGGGGTGAAGAGCGTAGGGAGTTGATTTATGAAGGATTTGTTAATTATCGTTTGAATCAGGGGGATTCGGAAGCCGAGGCAAAGGCTTATGCGGATGGACAAATTGACAATTATGCTGCACGCCCGGCCAACGGATATGCTGATTGGGAAGATGCTTTATTGAAAAAAGGACATCAGCAGGACTATAGTTTGTCTGTAAGCGGAGGTAATGAAAAATCGAATTTTATTGGTACGTTAGGATATACCAATCAGACAGGTATAAGCATAAATTCAGGAATGGAACGTTTTACCGGTCGTATTGATGCAAACAGTAAATGGAATAAATTTGAGTATGGAATGAATGCTACCTTTTCATGGACTCGTAATAAACATACGCCGGAGGGACAGTATTATGCCAGTGCGCTTTATTCTTCAAAATATCAATTGACCCCTTCCATACCTATTTATAATGAGGATGGCAGCTATCATACGGGTTTCCAGAATAATGGAGGTATTAACCCGCTGTATGAGAATTCTGTAGATTCAAATTATGCACGTCTGGCACGTACAATGGCATCCGCCAAGGCTGCTTATCATATCTTGGACGGGTTGAAGTTATCTACTGTCTTTACAGTAGACTATTCTTTAAATAAAGACTTTTTCTTTTACTCGCCTGACGGTAAGGATGGGGAAGCTACACAGGGATCCGGACAGATGATGATGATTGAGAGAATGAGTTATACTTCACAAACGAATCTGGCATATAATAAAACGTTTGGCAAACATAATATTAATGCGGTTTTAGCGTATGAGGTTATGAAATACGATTATGAGGATATGTATGGTGAGAAACAGGTTTACGGGCAAACACTTAATCCGTCGTTGGATAATGGCGCCAAACCTGCTGATCTTACTAATACGAGGCAGGAAGATGCTATGGTGTCGTATGTAGGAAGCTTGAATTATGGATATAATGATAAATATTATGCAGGTTTCAGTTTCCGTCGTGATGGCTCTTCCCGATTGGCGCCTGATACCCGTTGGGGGAACTTTTGGGCTGTTTCCGCTTCATGGAGACTCTCTCAGGAAAACTTCATGAAACCGTGGGAGGATGTGGTGTCGGATATGAAATTAAGAGCATCGTATGGTGTGAACGGTAATCTGCCGACCGGTTATTATGGTTATCATGGAACTTATACTACCGGAGCATTTTATAATGGAAAACCTGCTCCGTGGGAAGATGCTATTGCTAATCCTGATTTGACTTGGGAAAAGAACTATGCATTGAATCTGGGGGTTGATTTAAGTCTGTTCAGACGGGTTAATTTGACTTTCGATTGGTATACCAGAACGACTAAGGATTTATTGATGAGTAAGCAATTGAATTCTATCAGTGGTTTTGGCAGTATTCTTACGAATGTGGGCGAAATGAAGAATACCGGTTTTGAAATAGAGGTACGTTCAAGTAATATTCAAACCAAAGATTTTAGTTGGACAACTTCTTTAAACTTGTCACATAATAAAAATAAGATTGTAAAACTGGCGGATCTTCCGGAATTTATAGATGGAAATTATATCAGAAAGGAAGGTTGTTCGTATGCGACAATTTATTTGAGAGAGTATGCCGGAGTGGATCCTAATGACGGACGCCCGATGTATTATGACAATAAAGAAGACGAAAATGGCAATAGAAGCAGGAATATTGTGTATGACCCCAATGATGCCGACCGTGTGGAGTTGAAAGATATATATCCTAAATTGACCGGTGGATTGATGAATACGTTTAATTATAAGTTTATTGATTTATCTTTTAATTTGTCGTTTCATTTAGGTGGATATTCTTACGATGGTGCCATGTATGCTTTGCAGGATGACGGTTATACGGCACAATACAATAAGAGTACAGAGTTACGCCGCCGTTGGAAACAGCCGGGAGATATAACAGATGTTCCCCGATATGTGTATGGACAAGAGTATGGTGGCTGGTGGAACTCGTCACGTGGTGTTCATAGCACAGATCATTTGCGCTTGAAAAGTTTGATTGTTGGCGTTTCTGCTCCTCAGTCTTGGTTGAGAACCATAGGTATTAATTCTGCCCGTATTTATTTTTCGGGTACCAACTTGTTGCCGGTATCTGCATTCAAAGGCATCGAAGACGGTACTTGGGAACAAGGTACTGCTCAATACGAAAAACGTGGTGTAGCTGCATTCGTACCTGAATGGAATGCTGAAAACTGTATCCAGTGTAACAAGTGTGCATATGTTTGTCCTCATGCTTCCATCCGTCCGTTCGTACTTGACGCTGAAGAACAGAAGGGTGCAGACTTCGAGACATTGAAAGCTGTAGGTAAACAATTTGACGGAATGACATTCCGCATCCAGGTTGACGTGCTTGACTGTCTGGGTTGTGGTAACTGTGCCGATGTTTGTCCGGGCAATCCGAAGAAGGGAGGCAAGGCTCTTACAATGAAACATTTGGAAAGCCAGTTGTCTCAAGCAGCCAATTGGGAATACTGCGCTAAGAACGTGAAGAGCAAACAACATTTGGTAGATATCAAAGCCAATGTGAAGAACTCTCAGTTCGCTACTCCGTTGTTTGAATTCTCTGGAGCTTGTTCAGGTTGTGGTGAAACTCCGTATGTGAAACTGATTTCCCAGTTATTCGGTGACCGTGAAATGGTTGCTAACGCTACCGGATGTTCTTCTATCTACTCCGGTTCTGTTCCTTCTACTCCTTATACTAAGAACGAAAACGGTCACGGTCCTGCTTGGGCTAACTCACTGTTCGAAGACTTCTGCGAATTCGGTCTGGGTATGGAACTGGCTAACGAAAAGATGCGTGCACGTATCGTGAAGGTTATGAACGAAGCTATTGCTGCCGACTGCACTCCTGCTGACGTGAAAGAACTGTTCGCTGAATGGATCAACAATATGCTGGATGCTGACAAGACGAAAGAATTGGCAGCTAAGATTATCCCGGTTGTCGAAGCTAACAAAGATAAATGTAATCACTGCAAACAAATCGCAGAACTGCAACAATATCTTGTTAAACGCAGCCAGTGGATCATCGGTGGTGACGGTGCTTCTTACGATATCGGTTACGGTGGTCTTGACCATGTAATCGCTTCCGGTAAGGACGTTAACATCCTTGTATTGGATACTGAGGTTTA